>Ga0070738_10000154_pt1 | contig 207156 bp, 156 predicted proteins | sample Coa_R2_2_FD_66446 | JGI IMG/M metagenome (GOLD analysis project Ga0070738, IMG submission 66446) | Surface soil microbial communities from Centralia Pennsylvania, which are recovering from an underground coalmine fire - Coalmine... | ecosystem: Environmental > Terrestrial > Soil >... | reverse complement strand
ATCTGGGAACGCCGGATGCGGGAAATTCGCACGTCCGGTGTGACGAGGGGGGAGCGGGAACTCGGGCAGGCCGAAGCCTAAACTCGAGTTCACGCTCTCCTACTCTACCGGCTCTTCTCTTTATTGCTCCGGAAACGCATGTCGGTGTAGAACAATGGCGGAATGGACGTTCAGCCAAAGTGTGACGAATCCCCAGAACGGCAGAAGTATCATCGTCAAACACGTCGCCCCGCCAGTGACGATCGCCGAGAAGGTAACGGCTTGCTTGTACTTGACCTCGTCGATTGTCCCGAGAACCAACGCGGCCAAGCCGCCGATTACGACGAAAGCCAGGAGAAACCAGAGAAAGCCTCCGGCCACTCTCGTGAGTGTGCGAGGGAAGCCCGGAATGTAGCGGCGTAGCGCGATGAGATAGCGGTTGAACGCGAACTCGGCGGCCAGGAGCAACAGGAGTGCTGCGCCGACCAGGATGGCCGCGAAGCGCGGGAGCGTCGTGTCTCGCGAACTGCTCGACTCATGCGGCTCGTCCATGAGCCAGCCGATCAGAGCGGACGCGACCACCAGACACACTACAGCACCCCAACCGGCCGCGCCGCTGAGAATGGCCGCTGTTCCTCCAGGCACTCCTGCTGGCAACCGAGCCGCCAGAATGCGGCCCAGGCTCACCACACCGAGCCCAACCGCGATGCCAAAACCCAGTAGTACGTAACCGACATGAAAGATTGTGTCGTCTGAATCTTTTCGCATAGAGGGGCTTGCGGTGCTGTAGGAGTCGCTACTTCCGACCGGTTCGGCCGCCTTGTCCATTTTCGCCGCGTCACTGGGGGATCCACCTTTGGAACTCTTCTCAGAGTCAGTGCTGGAACCCTTTGTGGTAGAACTCTTCCCGGAGTAGGTGCTGGAACTCTTGCCGGAATAAGTGTTCGTTGGGGAGTACCTGTCCGATTTCGAGGAATCGTCGGCGAGGGACGCAATCGCAGTGACCGTCAGGCCGAACGCGAACACCGCGATCACCAGTAAGCCAATCCACACCAGCCGAAACCCACGCGCGGTGGGCTGCCAGTGCCGCCGTGGAATCTCATCCTCATCCTCGCGACGCAGCCGGCGTTCGCCGGACCGGGTGTCGCGTCGTTCCCTCGATCGCTCAGGTGGGGCAATGGGGACCGGGCGTTCTTTCTCTTTGGCCGCCGCAGCGCGAGTCGCGGCCTGCCGTCCGGCTTCCACCGCGAACTTCAACGCACACATGGGGCAGTCGATCGGCCGCGTCCGGTTGGTTGCGATCTCCAAGCGTGCGTTGCACTTCGGGCAGCGAACAATTTCCTTCTCATCAAGGGTGGCTTCGGGAAGCGAGGCGGTGGATGCCGATGGGAGGGATGCACCCGGCCGTTTGAGTGGTTGTGGAGGAGGGGCGGGTGGTTTACCCCAGACTGGCGGGGTTGGTCCAGGCCGAGGTAGAGACTCTTCAATCGGTTCACCCAGCGGAAGGGCTTCGGGTTGCTCCGTATCGGCGGAAGGCATGTGGTCCTTCAACCACGTCGGGAGGATTGGTTTAGGTGTCGCTTTACCCTGCTCGGTGTCGGCGGCACGCATGTAGTCCATCAGGACATCGGCGAATTCCTTCGCTGAGCGGTAGCGGTTGGCCGGTGTCTTCTCCAGTGCTTTCAGACACAAGGCGTCGAGCCGCGGGTCGACGCCCGGACGCACACTCGATAGTGGGCGCGGGCGTTCCGCGCAGTGTCGCGTCATCAATTCGAACGGCGCACCGGTGAAGGGTACCTGCCCCGCCAGCATCTCGTAAAGGATGACGCCAAGGCTATACACGTCGGCCAGCGGAGTGATGGGGCCGAACATTTGCGACCCCCACTGTTCCGGCGGCATGTAGTACGGAGTGCCGTGCGCGCCGCGCTGAAGCGATGCGGCCGCCTGGGCGCGAGTGGCAATGCGCGCCAGTCCGAAGTCGGTGATTAGGAATTCGTCGTTGGCTTCATCAACGAGAACATTGGCGGGTTTCAAGTCGCGGTGAATGATTCCCTTGGTGTGAGCTGCTGTCAGCCCCAGGGCGATCTTGTTGGCAATGAGCAGAGCCGTTCGCGGCGGCAATGCTGTTCCATGTCGATCCAAATAGTTCTTCAGCGTTCCGCCGGGAACGAACCGCATGACGATGTACGGCAGTCCGCCATCGGTATCGATGTGATAGACCGGGCAGACGTTGGCATGCTGATCGATGACGGCGGCGGCGCGGGCTTCTTTCAGGAAGTCATCGCGGTATTCCGGCTTCAGTCCCTCGCCAAACGGCTGCTTGATGGCTACTTGCCGGCCCATTTCCGGGTCGAACGCCAGAAACACGCGGCCGTAGCTGCCGGTGCCGAGCACCGCCTTGACCTCGAAGCGACCGATGCGCGGCGGAACGGCGAGTCGAACGCCCGACGAGTCGGTTGGCACCCACTCGCCGGTTGCGGCGTGCTTGACAGGTTCACGTGCGGCTCGCTGGGGAGCTTTCCGCGTAATGTCTTCGGGTTGGTTCGGGTCGGCCATTGGGCGTTCTGCCTTCACACGCGGCTGATTAACTCAAGGTGCAATTGTGAACCATGCAATCCCGCACGCCAGGCATCGATTCTCGCCGGGTGTGCCACAAAGAAGAGACGCCGTAGTGGGTCACTTCTCCCCGGCGAAGACCTTGCACTTGGGAAGCTCGGCTTCCAGCAGACGAACGGTGCGTGCGGACACGCTGGTCCGTGAGAAGACAATCTTCCGCAGCGTGCTGACTCGACCGAGCGAGCGTGCACCCGTATCGCCAACGTACGTGCCGCTGAGGTCCACCTCCTCCAGACGCGGGCAATCCGCCAGGTAGGTCATCCCTTCGTCGCGTACCAGGGAATCTTCGAGAACGAGCGACTTCAGATGCGGCAATTTTTTGAGATGAACCAATCCGGGTCCGAAGACGAGCGTATTGACCAGGTCCAGACGGACGAGAGAACTGAGTTCCGCAATCTTCACGAGCCAGTCGTCGGTCACGTTCCGGCCGTTGAGAGCTAACCGGGTGAGCTTCTTGAATGCCTTCAGATGCACGAGTCCCGGTTCGGTCAGTTCGGTGGCGTCGCGCGCGAAGACCGTCAGGTCGGTGAGATTCGTGAGCGGTGTCAGGTCCGCCAACCACGAATTCGGCTCTTCCAGGTCGATGACAAAGCGGGTGAGTGCCGGCAACTTGGCGATTTGCTTGATACCGGCCTTCGTGACGCCGGTGCGCAGGAGACTCAACTCTTCCAGCGCCGGGTGGCCCTGGAACGCCGAGAGACCGGCGTCGGTCACTCGCGGCGCACGGAACAGCCCCAGATAGGTCAGCTTCGGAATGCTCGCGAAGACCTTCATCGTCTCGTCGGTGATCTGATCGCACTCACGCAACAAAATGTGGACCGGGCCGGAAAGCCCCTCGAGGTTTGTTCGGAATGCTTCGTCGGGCAAAGCCGGTTTCCCCGACAAGCCGACGAACGCGACCGTGAACGCGGCCGGCAGGTCTTCCACGCGTGTGATCGGGAGAGTGCCGCTTAGCGCCTTGTTAGCGCCGCCAGTACCACCTTCGCCTCCTTTCGGGATGATCTGAACGAGCCCACCCTGTGAAAGCACCCACGTTGCGGCGCGGCGTTCCGCCTCCTGGTCGAAGACGTGCCCGGCAAAGCCGTTGGCGGGCGTGGGCGGGACGAGCGGCTTGACCGGCCTGACCGGTTTGTCTGGGGGGGTTACCGCCTGGGGCGGATCAACCACAGCCGGATTGGGATTTGGATCGGGGTCAGGCGGCAATTCCGCCTGCGCGCTCGGTCCACGCTGCCGCGTCGCAACCAGCGCTACCACCACAACAAAAATGAAGACGAACAGCAAACCGATTCCGCCAAGCAGGATTTTCAGCCGGAACCCTCCACCTTCATCATCCTCGGCCAGAGGAAGTGGATCGGGATGCGGGCTGGGGTTGCCGGCCTCGGGTGGAAGCGACTTGCGCTTGCTACTGGAACTGAGCCCACGGCGAGAGCCCGAGTCTGGGGAAACCGGAGTTGCGGTCGGGCCTGGGGTGCCGTGTGTTTCATCCGCGGCCAGCCACGCGGTTGAGCCCGTGTGCAGAAAATCGCCGAGGGCATCGGCGAATGCCTTGGCGGAGGGGTAGCGGTCGGTTGGTTTCTTCGCCATCGCCTTCAGGCAGAGCGCGTTCAGGCGTGCGTCGAGCCCGCGTCGAGCGGCCGAGGGCGGCACCGGCGGTTTCTCACAGTGTTGCAGCAACACCTCGTACACGCTGCCGTTAAACGGCACATCGCCAGTGAGCATTCGATAGAAGATAACGCCGAGGCTATACACGTCCGAGAGAGGCCCGACTTCGCCCATCTCCCCGCGCGCCTGTTCCGGCGACATGTACAGAGGGGTGCCGAACACACTCCCAGCCGCTGTTCCGTGCGATGTCTGGCCGCCGATGCGCGCGAGACCGAAGTCGGTGATGAGTGCCAGTTGCCGTTCCGGGTCGAAGAGGATGTTTTGCGGCTTGAGGTCGCGGTGAATGACCTTCTTCTCGTGTGCCGCGGCCATGCCCAGCGCCAAACGCTGTGCCAGTGCGACGGCGTTAAGCGGCGGGAGAATCTTACACTTATCGAGGTGTGCGGCGAGCGTGGTACCGGCGAGGTAGAACATCACCATGTACGGCACTTCGCCTTCGGTGCCGACTTCGTAAACCGGGCAAACGTTGGGGTGGTGGATCTTGGCGGTGGCGCGGGCTTCGCGGAGGAACCGCTCGCGGACATCCGGGGTCAAGTCTTCGGGCTTGGGTACCTTGATGGCGACTTGCCGGTCGAGTTCGGCGTCGAAGCCGAGGAAAACGCGACCGAACGCACCTTCACCAAGGACGCCTCGAATCTCGAACTTGCCGATTCGCGATGGAATCTGCACGTCGGGCAACGTGGCGGCACCCTTCAAGAGTGGCTTGGTCCCCACGTTGGACTGCGGGGCGGCGCGTGTTCCATCACTGGATTCGGGGGCAGGCATGAGGCTGTCACTCTTATGGCGTGACGCAAATGAACAAGTCTATTGTGATTGATGCACCCGCGAATGCCAAGAGCCTACCTGTTGTCGGTTCGATCGGTTACTTCTTCTCCAATCGCTCAACGGCCTTCTTTGCAGGCTCATGCCCTTGGTCGGCGGCCTTGTGATACCACTCGATCGCTCGGTTCACGTTTTTTGTCACGCCGTACCCATTTTCGTACAGAACCCCCAGGTTGAACTGAGCATATTTGTTGTTCTGTGCGGCGGCCTTCTCGTACCACTCCTTGGCCTTCGCGTAGTCCCGCGTCACGCCATCACCGTAGCGATACAGCATCCCCAGATTGTTCTGGGCCTGCGCATTGCCTTGTGCGGCGGCCTTCTCGTACCACTCCTTGGCCTTCGCGTAGTCCCGCGTTACCCCCTTACCGAGGTCGTAGAGGTACCCAAGATTACACTGGGCTGAGGCATGACCCACCACGGCGGCCTTCTCGTACCACTCCTTTGCTTTGGCATAATCCTGCGGCACGTCCCGGCCGTAGTAATAATCTTCTGCGCGATTGTAGTCGGCCGCAGCCTGCTTCTCCAACCGTTTGATGGCCGCTTTCGCCTGGTCATGCCCTTGATCAGCGGCCTTGCGATACCACTCGAGCGCTTGGCTCATGTCTAACGTGACGCCGTTTCCATTTTCGCGCATGAGCCCCAGATTGAACTGGGCATTCTCGTTGTTCTGAGCGGCGGCCTTCTCGTACCACTCTTTGGCCTTCGCGTAGTCCCGCGTAATCCCTTGCCCGTTATGGTACAGCACTCCCAAGCCGTTCTGGCCGACAGCGTTGTTCTGTGCGGCGGCTTTCTCGTACCACTCTTTGGCCTTCGCGTAGTCCTGCACAACCCCTTGGCTGTTATGATACAGCACCCCCAAGTTGGCCTGAGCCTGCGCATGGTCCTGTACGGCGGCCTTCTCGTACCATTCCCTGGCCTTCGCGTAATCTCGCGTTCCCCCCTTACCGGTGCCGTAGAAGTAGCCGAGATTGAACTGGGCTTGCGCAAGGCCCTGTACGGCGGCCTTTTCATACCATTCCCTGGCCTTCGCGTAATCCCGCGTCACTCCCTCACCGTCTTCGTACATCGACCCCAAGTTGTTCATCGCGATCGGTTCACCGAGTTCAGCGGCCTTGCGATACCACTCCCCGGCTTCCTTCTGGTCCTTCTCAACACCAATCCCCGCACCCAAACAACGAGCGTACATCACCATTGCCGCCGAGTTGTTCGCCTCGGCGGCGTTTTTCCACGCCTGCCAGCGCGTGGGCCCGCGCTTCTTGACGAACGGCAACGATCCGGTCGTCCGAACGCCTTGCTTGTATTCATCCCAGTCGCGCTGAAGTTCCGCATCGACTGGTTCCTTCTCGCGCTGCGGGCGGACCGTCTCATCGATGTTGTCGCTCGAACGAGAGCGAGATACCACCAGCAGAACAGCAGCGATTCCGACAATGAGGGCCGAGAGAAGGCCGAGGGAGACCCAAATGGCGATTCGGAATCCACGGTCTGTTGGCCTGGGGTTCTTATCCGATTCATCGCGTCGCGAATCGGGGCCTGTATTCCTCGGTGTTTCTCTGCGTTGTTTGGGAGGAGACGGTTCGGGCCGCGCGGGCTTCACGACTTTGGCCGTGGGCAGCGGAGCGGGCTCTGGAGGAGCGGGTTTGGGCGGAGCGCCGACGCTTGTGCTGGGAAGCGCGACGATCTTGAAGATGGGCTTTGCCGGTGTGGACTTCTGCTCGCTCTTTTGCTCGGGAATCTCTTCGGCCAAGGCAATGTGCACGGCCTCGCTGTTATCGCTGGCGCGCAAGTAGTCCGCCAGTGCGGTGGCGAACGCCTTCGCGGAGGAATAGCGGTCGGCCGGGTGCTTTGCTAACGCCTTCAGCACGAGGGCATCCACCTGCGGGTCGAGACCCGGGCGTACAGTCGAGGGTGGCACCGGCGGCGTCTCGCAGTGGTCGCGCATCACCTCCCACACGCCGCCCGTGAAGGGAACGCGGCCGGCGAGCATCTCGTAGAGAATCACGCCCAGCGCGTAAACATCCGACAACGGACCGACCATCGCCGCTTGCCCGCGTGCCTGTTCGGGCGCCATGTAGGCGGGGGTTCCCTTGGGAACGCCATTGCTCGCCTCGCTCGCCTGATCGGCAAATCGTGCCAGTCCAAAGTCGGCAATCAGCACTTCTCGGTTCGCTTCGTCGTAGAGAACGTTTGCAGGTTTCAGGTCGCGGTGAATCACCTTCTGGGCATGGGCGGCCATTAGCCCGAGTGCGAGCTTGCGGGTAATCGCCACCGCGTTTCGCGGCGGGAGAGGAGCTGCGAGCCGCCGAAGCAAACCGGCGAGAGTGCCGGGGACCATCCGCATGACGATGTACGGCAATCCGCCATCCGTACCGACATCGTAGATGGGACAGATATTGGGATGGTGAATGATCGCCGCCAGTCGGTTTTCGCGGAGAAAGGTGTCGCGGAACTCCGGCGTCAAGTCATCGACTTTCGGCACTTTGATTGCGACTTCCCGTTCCAGTTCCGGGTCGAAGCCGAGATAGACCCTTGCAAACGCTCCTTCGCCAAGAAGTTTGCGAACCTCAAACCGGCCAATGCGCGAGAGTGATTGCCCTGACCCGCGCGCTAAGTTGGTCTGTATCCAGGATCCCGTTTGCTGATCCTTGATTGTTTCTGGTATTGGCGGCTGTGCTGGGCTTTTCCGGGTCGCGTTGTCGGCGGGGTTTGGATCGGGCATGGGGGCACTCCAGCCTCAGAACACAACGTTGACCACGATGAGTGAGTTATTCTGACTGATGCGCCTCCATCGAGCAAGCATCTTCCGTTCAACGTCCGCATCAGACATCATTGGGCGGAACGGGAGTCGACGCTGCAAGCGCTCGCCCATCACCACGGTTTACCAATGGCTCGCGCGGCGAGGTCGTAGCCATCGGCGGCGGTGATCTTTGCTCGCACGAAATCGCCCGGTTGTAGGTTCTTGCCCTTCACACGCACGGCGCAGTCAATCTCCGGAGCGTCAGCATAGGTTCGCCCGCGGAAGTGACTGGCGAACTCCGGGTCCGGGCCGTCGATCAGCACCGGATGTTCCTTGCCGACTTGCGCCGCGGCCCAGTCGAACGCCACTTGCTGCTGCACTTCCATGATCGCGTTCACACGGGCTTGCTTCACGTCTTCGGGCAGGTGGCCGTCGAGCTTCTCGGCCGGCGTACCGGGTTCGAGCGAATACGGAAACACGCCGACGCGTTCGAACTTGAACTCCGCAACGAACTGCTTGAGTTCCTCGAACTCCGTATCCGTTTCGCCGGGGAACCCGGTGATGAAGGTGGTGCGCATGGCGAGGTCTGGCCATTTCGCACGCAGCCGGTGCAGCAGATTCTCCGTCGCGGCACGATCGACGCGCCGAATCATCCGTTTCAGCACTCGGTCGTTGATGTGCTGTAGCGGCATATCGAGATAGGGAATGATCTTCTTTGCGCTCGCGAGCGTTTCGATCAGTTCGTCCGAAATGTGTTCGGGGTACGCATAGAGCGTGCGAATCCACTCGATGCCTTCCACTTGGTCCAGTTCACAGAGCAACTCAGCCAGGCGCGTGCGGCCGTAGAGGTCCATGCCGTAGTAGGTGGTGTCCTGCGCGACGATGATGAGTTCGCGGACGCCATCAGCGGCCAGTTCGTTTGCTTCACGAATGATCTCTTCGATCGGCTTGGTGACGTGCTTCCCTCGCATCTTCGGGATGGCGCAGTAAGTACAGAGCCGATCGCAACCCTCGCTGATTTTCAGGTACGCGTAGTGGCGCGGGGTGATGCGTAATCGGGCCGTGTCTTCGAGAGCCCTCACGGGAGCCGGGCGGAACAGGCTGCGTTGTTCGTCGCGTTGCGACACGGCACGGTCCACGACCGCCGCGATTTCTTCGCGACCGAACACCCCAACGATCTGGTCGACTTCCGGCACCTGTTCGAGCAATACCTCGCGTTGCCGTTCGGCCATACACCCCGCGACCACCACCGCCCCCACTTTCCCGGCCTTTTTGAGAGCGAGCATTTCGCGAATGACCGCGAGCGATTCCTGCCGCGCCGGTTCGATGAAGCCACACGTATTCACGATGACGACGTCCGCGCCTTCGGCATCGGGCTGAAGGGCGTAACCATCCTGCGCCAGCTTGCCGAGCATCCGTTCGCTATCGACGGTGTTCTTGGGGCAGCCCAAAGAAATGAAGGCGTAGTTGCCCTTGGCTTCTTCCGACGCGTCGGAAGTCTGAGCGACGGGCGAAGTGGTCAGCGGAAGGCTTTTTACAGGCATTCGATTGCGATCCAACGTATTGTGCAGCAAAGGTCGAACTGTTTTTATAGAGGGTTACGATGAACTTCACAAGGAACCCGGTGGCATGAAACTCAAGCGTGTTTACATCAAGCGGGCTGGTGGTGAGATTGCGTCGGAGGCATGTTTCGCGGCGTGGAAGGGATTCAGTGTGAAGGGGTATCCACTCGACTTCTTCGAGTGGGACGAACTGACTGGTCGGCACTTGCCACTATCGCGAGAAACGCTTGTTGTTGGCGGCACGGTTGCGGTTCATAAGGCACTTAAGCAAATAGGAGTGCCAATTCCGCCACCGCTCAACGTGCCGGAATCGCTCCTTTCCTTTACCGGCCGGAAACTTTGGGCGACCACACTCGGCGACATCCGACAGCAGTTCCAAGCGGGTTCTCCCGCGCCCGTGTTCGTAAAGCCGCTCACTTCCGCGAAGGAATTCGCCGGAATGGTAATCGCTTCGCCCAGGGATCTCGGGTGCGTGCAGCATCTGGAGGATGATCTCGTGGTGCAAGCCGCCGAATCGGTGGCATTCGTGTCCGAATGGCGTTACTTCGTACTTCGCGGAACGGTCGTCGGTACCGCTCATTACAAGGGTGATTGTTTCATACATCCTGATTCAGCGACGATCCTGAACGCGGTAACCACATACTCCGTTGCACCGGCAGCCTACGGTCTCGACTTCGGCGTGACCGCAGATAGGCGGACTTTGCTTGTGGAGGCGAACGATGGTTTCGCGCTCGGCTGCTATGGTCTCGATCCGGTTGTGTATGCCGAGATGCTCGAAGCACGCTGGTGTGAGCTTGTAGGATTGGAGTAACTGACCATGAGCACCATCCGCGCCGCAACCGAAGCCGACTGGCCGCAGATCTGGGCGCTGTTTCAACTTGTCGCGGCGAGCGGCGATGTGTTCGCGTACGACGAAAGCACCACCGAAGAGACCGCGCGGAAGCTGTGGTTCGATCCCCCCGCTGTCTGCTTTGTTTGTGAAGAGGAGTGGCAAGTCGCGGGGACGTATTACGTTCGCCCGAATCATCCCGGACGCGGAAATCACGTCGCCAACGCGGGCTACATGGTCGCCCCGGAGTTTCGCGGACGCGGGCTATCGGTGGCGATGTGTCAGCATTCGCTGGAAGTTGCCAGAAGACTTGGCTTCACCGCGATGCAATTCAACTTCGTGGTGAGTACGAACACCGCCGCCGTGCGAGCGTGGACTCAATGCGGTTTCACGGTGGTGGGGCGATTGCCGAACGCATTTCGGCACAAGGAACTGGGCCTCGTCGATGCGCTGGTGATGTTCCGCGCCTTGTGAAGAGGTTGATCGCAGACGATAATCACATCGTTGAAGGGAGAGATAACGATGAACGCGAACACAACACCCACTTCCGCCGATCTTCGCACTCCTGTATCAACACCGTCAGCAACACCGACCGAAGTCCAACGTGAGTTAAACGCGTTCGCGGAAAGCGTACCTCCACCAACCGAAGACGAGTTCAAGCGAACGCTCGCGGATTTTGGTTGGCTTTACGATCACTGGGAAGATCCGAAAATAACCGCCCATCGGGGCGGCTACGTCGCGGTACTGGATCGGTGTATTGTGGGATTTGCAGACGACTCAACCTACTTACGACTCGAGTGTGCAAAGCGTCTCCATGTTCACCCCGCGCGCCTGGCTGTCGCCTGGATCGATGACGGCAGCGATCTGACCGTCTTAAAGTGCATCTGAAACCCTTCAGCACTTCTCTCGTAAGTCGGGTGAGGGGCGTTTTTCATCCAACCGTTTCTCTGCTTGTGCGCAAGCGGGGTTCCCAATGACTATTCTTCACCCAATCACCTCCACCACCTTCCCGGTGGAGTCCGTGATTTCCGATGGCTGCACCTCGATTGCGAGGCCCGGCAGTTCCGGCCAGGTATAGCGACCTCGAATCGGCTGAAGAGTTCGGCGCATGGCTTCGAGGGCTTCTGGGGTGAGCGTAATCGTCAGCAAGCCCTCAAACGTTTTCAATGCCACGCGCGGACCCATGAGGAACTGAACACTTGCCCCGCGTCCGATGAGCGCGAAGTCGCGGCCGTGTGCCAGACGCGACCGCAATTTCCCCACCAGCGTGCGAACTCCCTTCGCTCCCAGCGTGACAGACGCGGTTCGCTTGCTTCCGCGGCCGGTTGTAGTCCACTCCACAACCGCGACAAACGCACGATCCGATTGTGAGCCTTCCACATCGATCCCGGTCTGAATGCGATTCGCGCTTACGGGTGTTTCAAGTATCGACCGCCGAGCCAGATCGGTGATGAGTAACGGGTTGGGATCTTGCATCGCTTCCAGCACACCTCCCGTGTGCCAGTTGCCACAGGCATCGTGTTCGTCGAGAGTCAGCCCCACAACCTGAAGGAACTCAAGCCGACCGTTCGGCGTGTCGATGGTACCGAACTGCGGATCGCGGGTGAATGCGATGGCGCGAATCGCCGTGTTGGTGCCGATGGCGATGGGGCCATTGATGTCCATGGCGTGCCCGGAGCCGAACGGATTGCCCGACCGGCGCACGTAGCTCCCCAGGTTCATTAAGAAGTTGAACGCCCAGTTCGGCGGTTGCTTTTCGCGACCGCGCGTGAGTCGAAAAGTCAGTTCAAAGCCCCAGCCGCTCACATCGGGGTTATCCGATTCCTTGGCATACAGTTCGCTAAAACCGTAAGTCACGAAGTGCCAGTGGGTGGGCTTGGTCGCCTTGTACGCGCTGATGCCGTAGATGAGCCCTTCGCCGCTGAAGATAGGCGAGAGCGCCGGCGCGACGTGTACTGGATTCTTTTCTTTGGGGTAGAGTGCCTCGCACGCCGCATCGATGGCGTGCCAGCCCGGCGCATCGTCTTCGGGTTCCTCGACCGGAGCGGCCTTCTTTCGCTTCTTCGCCATACTTCGCTCCTCCACAACAGAATGGCGCAAGGATCGTGGCGCGAAGGCCGCGAGTCAAGCAGCGAATCACGGCCGAGGTCGTGAAGTGTGACGGTTTGGTACAAGGGTCGGTTGCGACTTCGCCGCCGTGTACAATGCTCCAGTCTGCTTCATGTCCTCCGACGGACCGGCCCATGCAGAAACTTACCGACAACGCGATTCACGCCAATCTCGAAGCGCTCGCCGCACCGGGCAACTGGCCAACGAGCCAACTGGCCGACCTGGCCGAGAGCCTATGTTCGCTCCAACAAACGCTCGCTCCGGTCACCACTCCTCGCCGGCTCGTTCTCTTCGCCGCGGACCACGGGCCAGGCGATGAGAGTGATATCGGGCCAGCGATCCGCGAGGTGGTCTCCGGAGCGGCCGCAACTGCGGTTCTGGCGAAGTCCACCCATACCGACTTCGTAGTGATCGACATCGGGTCAAAGTGCCATCCACTTCTGGAGTCAGCGCATTACCGCTGCCGCAAGGTGCGATCGCGTGACTACGCGAAAGAACCGGCACTGACCGCCGATGAATTCCGGGCGGCATTCATCGTGGGGCAGAACGAAGCGGAACGGGCCGCGAAGGATGGAATGAAGGCCGTCGCGGCGGATGCACTCGGGAAGGGCTGTGAAAAGCCTGCAGTTGGTGTGCGTCTGGGCCTGACCACGTTCGGCGATCTCAACTCTGATCCGATCCCGGCGCTGGCGAAGGTTGGGGGCGCTGATCTCGCAGCGGCAGCCGGTTTCATTGCCAAAGCAGCGGAGCTGGGATTAGCGGTTCTCGTGAATGGCATGGTCGCAAACACGGCAATGGAAGTCGCGGAGCGACTGTATCCCGGCACGAAAGCAAAAGTGCTTGCGTATGAGGGGACGGTATGTTCGCCATCCGATGGGCTGGGGGCCGTTCTGGCGTTCCAGCTCCTCGATTCGGTCGCCGAGATCGTCACGAACACGGCCCGCCGTATCCACCGCCGCGAGCAAGTCGTTCCCGTCAAACGCCGGAAGGTTGCGGTCTTCACCGGCAGTTTTGATCCGCCCACCACCTTCCACCGCCGCGTGGCGAGGATGCTGCGTGGACGCGGATTCGACGAAGTGATCGTCCGTCCCAATGGTCCCCGCAACGGCCACGACGAAGTCGAACATGCCGCGCCAATTCACCGTGCCGTCATGGTCGATCTTGCCTTTCGCGATCTTCCCGGTGTGACCGTCGATCTCTCCGACCTCGACGATGGCGTGTTCACTCCGCCAGCGGCGTTCAACGATCTCTACGCCGATCACGGCGAAGTGTGGCACGTTGTATCTGACGAGTTCATTGCTGGGGGGCGAAACAGTCAGTCGGCGATCCAAACAAAGTGGGAGCTGGGTGACGATATGTGGATGGGCGGGCGGTTTGTGGTGCTGCACCCCACCGGCTGCACGCCCAATCCGCTCGACCAACCGCCGGTGTGCCAGCTCATCGCCGCAGACGGTCACGTCCCAACATACGACATCCGCTTGCGTGTGTTTCAGGGGGGGGCTGCACATCCGGATGTCCCCGAAGCCGTGGAGGCTTACATTCGCCGCTACGGGCTGTTTTCTGGGAAGCCCAGCCCGCGCGAAACGCGTGTGCGCCTCGCCGATACTCGTCTGAAGCTCGTTTTCGACGAACGAAACGAGAAGGCACGCAAGTTCGCCGAACAGTTCCGCCGCTACGAAACCAGCGACCCCACGCATATTCTCGTTCTCGGCGGCGACGGGACGATGCTGCAAGCCATTCGCGACTTCTGGCCGCTGCGATTGCCATTCATCGGCTTGAACGCGGGTACACTCGGCTTCCTGATGAATGAATCGCTGCCAGGCGAACTGGATGGAACGGAACTGGTACTCTATCGCTTGCCGATGTTGCGTGTGGATTGCGAATTGCCCGACGGGAAGCGGTCGCGGTCGCTGGCCTGTGCGGATGCCTGGGTGGAACGCGACAGCGGACAGGCCGCGTGGCTGCGCGTGGATGTGGACGGGCACACGCAGGTGCCGCGCGTAGTGGGCGATGGCTTATTGATCGCAACACCGTCAGGATCGAGCGCATACGCACGGGCGATGGGCGCGACCCCCGTTCCTCTCACCGCACCGGTCCTCACGCTGGCGGGCTCCAACGTCTTCCTGCCGCGATTCTGGCGACCGGTCACGCTGCCAGAAACCGCCGTCGTGTCGCTCACCAGCCTGGACCACAACGGAAAGCGGCCGGTCCGCGGATTCATCGACGGCCGGACGGCCGGTAAAGTGCGGTCAATGGAAATCCGCGTGAGTTCGGTCGCGGCCGTCGAACTCGCCTTCACGCCGGAGTTCGACCTCTCCGCACGTCTGCTCCGGTCGATGTTCCCACCAGCGGAGATGTAGAAGACAGAAGAGCCGCGGATGACGCAGATAACACAGATCAGAGTGCAGAAACCAGATCAGAAGGCAGAGATCAACCAAACATGCCAATTGTCTTTTATCCCATCTATCTGGTAAATATCACCTGATTTGTGGCTCTTCATTCTGCTGTTCTCTGTCTTCTGATCTCTGATCCATGTTATCTGTGTCATCCGCGGCTCATTTTGCCCTGCTTACTTCTTTGCCGCCGCTGCCTGGAAGTACTTCTTGGCATTCTTCGTGTCGATGGTTGCTTCGCCTGGCTTCCAGTTGGCCGGACAAACTTCGCCATGCTTCTCGAAGTGTTGCAGTGCATCCAGCACGCGCAGCGTTTCGTCCACACTGCGGCCCAGCGGCAGGTTGTGGATGGTGATGGCTTGAATGATGCCCTTCTGATCGATCACAAACAATCCACGCAGCGCGATCCCGGCTTCGATCAGGACGCCGTAATCGGTGCTGATCTTCTTGGTGAGATCGGCCACCAGAGGGTATTTGAGTTCGCCCAGGCCGCCTTCGGCACGCGGGGTATTGATCCACGCGAGGTGCGAGAACGCGCTGTCCACCGATACGCCGATCACCTGGCACCCCCGCTTCTCGAACTCGCCGACGCGGTCGCTGAATGCAATGATTTCGGTTGGGCACACGAAGGTGAAGTCGAGCGGGTAGAAGAACAGAACGACGTACTTTCCGCGGCTGGCGGAGAGCTTGTAATCGTTCACGATCTGGCCGTTGACCACGGCGGAGGCTGTGAAGTCCGGGGCTTCTTTCTGGACTTGAGCTGGCATTGGGTGGAGACTCCTCGGGGATGATGAGTTCGCGGATCGGCGCTCGCCGGCCCACGCAGACATGATTAGGGAGGAGTGGCTGCGTTTCCAGCGGGTAGCCGGAAGGCGATGTATCGGGTGAGCCGATGATGAAATGCGAACGCCGCGAGCAGAAGACTACTCGCGGCGTTCGCAAAAACGTGCAAATCTTTTACGCCACGCGGCGGCGGCGGCAGAACTGCCATCCGCAGGCTCCCAGTCCGCCAAATCCGACAAGCAGAATCGTTGCCGGTTCGGGTGTGGCTACTCCGGAACCCGGTGGCGCCGGGACGGGTACAGGGGTGGGGGTAGTCGTGGGCGGAGGAGTTGGAACGGGTACGGGCGTGGGTGTCGTTGTCCCGTCGTTTGTGCCGGGCCCTAGACCAAGGACCCACCACCCGCCCGAAGGGACAGACACTGATGTGCTGCCGAGCGAGTTGTTGTTCGGGTCGGTCAACGAAATGCTGAGTGTGCTGACCCCGCTGGCGTTTGGAGCACTTTGGTTGACGCTCAGGAGGTTGGCGTTGGAGGGGATTGTGGTTCCGGTTGTGGGTGTTGCACTGGCGAGCCCCCCGCCCGCCATTTGCCGCGAAAGCGCCGAACTCAGGTCGCTCGGAGGCGTTCCTCCCGCAAGGTAACCGTAACCATTGGTTGTGTTGAGGACGGCGGGCAACGCCCCACTGTTGAAGAAACTGTTGCCGCCGCCGGTTGTGGCCTGGACGGACGTTCCACTGAGTTGTGTCAGAGCCACCGGCGCAGGGCCGTGCGGCGTTTCAAACCAAAATTCTTGATAATCGGAAGGAGTCGAAGCCCCCGCAACACCGGAAGCGAGCGACACCCAGAACCCGTCATCCGCTCGCACGGTGCCGGTTCCGAATATCGCAACGCCGACCACGACGACCCACGCCGTTGCCCGACGCATACGCCCACCGCCCCTCTCCCTAGGTAACTTTCCTAGCCGTCCTGAACGAGGGGGGACATTAGCGACCGGGGCGAAAAGAAAAAATACGAAGTGATTGACCAAAACGCGAACAGCCCCGACTGTCGGGGCTGTTGATCTTGACATTTCGATCGAAGTAGCAGCCGGTTTCCGTGTGCCATGATCGGCGGGTCACTCACCTTCGAAAAACGGCACACGGGACCTGCTACTACTTCAATCACGGAGAGGGTGGCATTCCCGGAGCAGGGCCTTCCGGCATAGGCCCCGGACCGCTCGGCATTGGTCCGGGACCAGCAGGCGGTGTCGATGGAGCAGCCGCGGGGGTTTCCACTTTGGCGGGGGCACCGAGCGCCTGGACGACCGGCACGGCTTCCTTGGGCGGCGATTTGCCGCCGTATTCCTCGTTGTCGAGGTACATCAGCACGCACCCGGTGACAATCGCCAGAAAAGTCATGACCAACATCATCACATACGCACCATCGCGGGCGACTGGGGTCGGCCGTTTGGGATCTTCTTCCGTTTTCGCCATATCTCTGTCTCCGTGTGTTCGGCTGTGTTCGGTGGCTGGCTGAGGCTGGCGCGGGTCCGACGAGCCGGAAGCGTCGCGACGACCTCCACCACCAGCCAATCAGCGGATCGTGGGTCCGAGAGTCAATTGGCCAACGGTATCGCCCTTCCGCGGTAATTCATCGGGACGAAGTTGCGTGATGGGCACCGGCCGGGCGGGTTTGAATTCGGCGATTGCTTCCTTGGGATAAAGCGACTTGGTCACGGTGAGTGTGCCCAGGTACTTGCCGCCGCCACCTTCGCGATAGACATCCAGTTTGCTGCCCGGCTCCAGACCGGCATCGATGCCGAGACTGATGTGGACGAAATCCCCAACCATGTCGCGGAGGACGGTCCCGCGAATATTTTCCGGCAATGGAGCTGGAGTCTTATCGATGCTGCGAAGCACGGTTGCAACCCCTCCACCACCACCGGTCTGCCGCAGTTCGGTGACCAAAGCCGTCAGCGTTTCAATCCTCTTGGCGTTCTCATCGGCGATGGAACGAGCCAGCTTGGCATCGTTCTCGGCCGTCAACTTGGCACGATCGGCCGCTTCCTTCGCGAGCACGAGCTTGACCCGCTCATCTTCGAGCAGGTTGTTCCGCTTGCGCGTCTCGGCAAGCTCGTCCTGAATGGTCTTCACATTTGCCTGAAGGATGGCGCCCTGAACGTCCGAATCGGTGTAATTGGCCAACAATTTCTTGTACTCTTCGTCGGTCTTGGTGCCGGCCTCACGAAGCTTGTCGTACCCCTTGGCGAGTTCGTCCGCGCGGCCCTGTTCGGTCTTGTACATGCGGACGAGCGCCTCGCGGTTGGCCTCGTAGTCACGGCGTTCCCGCTCGCGGTTGGCCTCGCTTTCCCGGAATGCCTTTTCAAAGTTGTCGGCGCGGACCTTCCAGTTGGTACGCGTGACGTACACGTTCACAGTGAAGGCGGCCCACACAACTGCGCCGACCAACACCAGGAAGGTCAGGATTTTGCCGAGCCAACTCATCGCAAGTCCCCCCCACACCCGCATGCGCGGGAAAATTCAATCTGGAAAAGCCGCTCAGTGGTAAATGGCCCGCTCTACCGGACCCGGTCGCTGTTTGACTTTCAACTTTCGAGCTTCGACTTTTACGACCTTCGACTCAATTATGGTTCCGTCACACCCAGTCTCTTCAGCCGATCACGCAGTTGTCGCTCGCGGCGGAAAACCGTTTCGCGAGTCTCGAATACGTTCACTTCAAACGTCGAGAGGAAAAAGAGTTCGGCCTGTACACTATCGCGAATATTGTTCATCTTCAACAAGCGAGTTTCCACGGCGCTCACCTGTTTGCTGAGATTGTTCACTTCGATGTGCGCCAGTTTAATCTGGTTGCTCAGTTCCACAATCTCCTTGGTGTCGCCCGCGATCGAGCCGCCCAGTCCATCAAGGCCCGGCAGCGGCGAGCCATCAATACCCGTCACGGCCTTGCCTTTAGGAATCCCCTTGGCATCCTTGCTCAAGTCGTAGAGCTTGGTCGTGGGGTCGACCACGGGTTCGTAGAACCCCTTACCCGGACTCTTGGGATTGGTCGGGTCGATCGGATCACTCGGATTGCCTTTGTGGGCCCAGCGTAGACGTTCGGCGTAGGCGAGTCGGCGGTCGGCACGGAATTTCTCGCGTTCTTCCAATACTTTCAAGTGCGTCCCCCACGCTTCGCTCGCCAACGCGGCACTGCGACCCAGACGATCGATATCTGCCTTCATTTGTTTGAAGGTGATCGGGTTATTCCCCTTATCGACGGGGCCTTCGGGCTCTTCGGAGAAGAAGCCTGGTCGCGCGACGTAGAGGTTCGTCGACCACGTCAGGAGCCCAAGGGCCGCAACGAGGCTCGAGAGAACCAGTAACTTGCCGATTGCCGTCATCGCCTCACCTGGCGTATGTGATCGTGTCGGAATCCAAGAGTAAGCGAACCCTGCCCGCAAGGGCAGCGGGTCATCCCGCTGCCGACACCCACCGCCCTTGCGGGCGGGGTTCGCCTCACGGCGTTTCTGGTGGCAGACCGTACCGTTCGCGCTCGATGGCGGCGAGCAGTGCTTCCAGCCGGTACACCTCTTCCAATGTCAGCCCGACCTCGCGCTGAACCTCGAAGAGCTGCTTCTCGATGCCGCTTTGCCGCACGAGCAGTTCATCCACTTCTGCCTTGACCTTGGTCAACTGGTCGGTGATTTCCTTGAGTTGCGTCCGGTGGCGGTTGACGGCATCGTCAGATGCCGTCTTCATTTCGACCTGTTTGGCCCGTTCGGCAGCAATGGCCTTGGCTCGGGCGGCTTCCTGCGTGGCCTTTTCGCGAAGCTGAGTGAGTTGGATGGCGAACGTGGCTTGTTCATCCGGAATGCTTCGCTCGACGTGCAGAATCATATCGACGAAGCGATTCACCTGATTGGCCACCGTCTTGACGTAGCGCCGCAAGCCAACGATGACGATCACACGCTTCTGCCAAACGTCGTCCTGGTCGAGATGAACGAGCAGGTGGGCCAATCGTAATCGCCGCTCGATCGGATCCAGGGCGGGGCCGGCGTGCCACGCGGCCGATTTCTCAAGCTTTTCGTTGTCCGGTAGTGTCGCTGTTGTCACCGCCGGGCTATCCGTCGCTTGCGGCTTGGCAAGGACGGCCTCAAAGCGGTCGTTGAGGGCCTTTTCGAGCTTGGCGGTGTCTTCTTTGAGTTTCTCCGCTGACTTTGGCTGCCCGGCTGCGTCGTTGATGTCGGCGAGCGCCAGATACTCGACGCGAGTCGCGTAATTCTCCGCCTGATTAATGAGCCAGCCCCTCAAGAGGGCAATTTTGGTGGCGGGTGGAGCGTCTTTGGCCAGTTCTGCCTTGATGAGGTCGTGGACACGCTTGACCTCAGCGATCTGGTTGGTGACCGGGGCATTAGTGGCGAGGGCGACTTTCCCGGCTGGTGCGGTACCGGCCGAAGTATTTGCCTGAAAATAAGATTCCAGCAACTTCTTACTGATCGTTTTGGTAGACTCACCACCACCCATTTCGACCACGAAGGGGGTTTCGTCGTTGGCATCGAAGCCATCCGCGACGCCGGGAGGCGGTTCGAGAGGAAGGCCCTGAAGCAGGAGAACGTGTCGGAGGGCCGCGGCGTTGATGGTTTGCCGACCCTTCCAATCCTGTGTCGCGAGGTACAGGAACGCACCCCCGGCCAGCAGATTGAGGACGATCAGCACGATGCCGAACACTCTCATGGCAGTTCGAGTCCTGCGTGGCCTGTGAGCGAGTTCCAGGCGGAGTAAGTACTTACGCCGTGGAAAAAAAACGGACGACTGTTCCGTATTGCGATTGTGGCGGACAGTAAGGACCTTGACAAGCGCCGAACCCACACAAACCGCGGGAGATCGGAAAGCAGGAAAGGCAGTGTCGGTCCTATCGGTTATGTGGGTTCGGTCCGAAACCTTTCGGGATTTTACCTGGCCCGCAAGTCCGGTCCAAACGGAACTGTCGGCGCACGACGACCATATTTGGGCTATAAGAATAATAACCGCGCCTCGGCCCCCTGCGGACCGCCGGCTCCAGCCGACAAATAAGTCCGACCAATCCGATGCGACGGCCGCCGGAGTGCCTCATGACGCTAGAAACGACCGCCCCGACACATCTTGGCAATTACGACATCGTGTCGAAGATCGCCGAGGGCGGGATGGGCACGGTCTACAAGGCCCGCAATCGAGTCACCGGCGAAATCGTCGCGCTCAAGGTCATCGCCCCCGCGACCGCCAAAAACCCCATTCTTCTGCAGCGGTTCGAACGCGAATTCCTGGCCGCGAAGGTGCTCGACCACCCCAATGTGGTCAAGGCCGTCGAGTACTGCGGATCGCTCCCGCATCCCTTCATCGTGATGGAGTTCGTGGACGGCCTGTCCATCGGTCAGCGGATCGAGCAGAAGGGTGCCTACCCCGAAGCGGAAGCCGTTCGGCTCATTTCGCAGGTCTGCGATGGCCTTCAACGAGCACACAAACAGGGGCTTGTGCACCGCGATGTGAAGCCAGACAACATCCTGGTCACGCGCGACGGTGTCGCGAAACTCACCGATATGGGCTTGGTCAAGGATCTTGAAGGCGACTTGAACCTGACTCGTACCGGACGCGGACTCGGTACACCTCACTATATGGCACCGGAACAATTCCGCAATGCCAAGGCAGTCGACGTTCGCGGTGACATCTACTCACTCGGCGCGACGCTTTATGCCATGGTGACGGGCGTCATCCCATTTGGCAACGCCAGTCCGCTCGATTGCTGGATGAAGAAGATTCGCAACGAATTTGCCTCACCGAAGGAACTCAACCCAGCGCTCTCGGAACGCCTGGACTGGGCTATTCGCCGAGCAATGAGCGCAGAGCCGAGCCAACGGCCGTCGAGCTGCCGCGAGTTCATTGAGGATCTGACCGGTCAAAGCCGCGCCGCGGCAGCCGCCGCGACTCCAGCCGCGGCAACTGACGTCTGGTATCTGGTCTATCGCGACGAGAGCAACCAGCCACACACGGTGAAGGGAAGTACCGATGGGATTCGCAAAGCGCTGCGCGAGCGGCTGCTGGGCGACCCATCGGGGATTCTGGTCAGCCGCACGAAGAACGGGCAATTCGTTCCGCTCTCCAGCACACCGGAATTCCGCGACCTCGTGGTGACGCCGACGCCGATGCCGCTTCCCGGCGCCCGTTCACCCAGCCCGGACGAAACGAGCGACTATGGCGCTCCTCCGCCGGCCGTACCCGGTTCATCGGGAATCAACCGGGGTCGGACGACACCGACCTCGGGTCGATATCCCGTGCCGCCAAGTGCGCCGGCCACGCCAGCGTCAGGCACCGTTCGGCAGCCAACGCCGATGGGGAGCGGAAGACACCGGGCGAGTGCCACACCCAGTGCGCAGGAAGACGGAACTGTTCCGTACAACTATGAGCGCACACCCGTACCTGTCTCTCAACCGACACCCACGCCGACGAACGCCCCACGCCGCACCCGTGAGGAACGCGAGGAACGCGATCGCCGCCAGAAGTCGTTCGACTGGACGCCGATCCTGCTCATCGTGGTGATGATCCTCTCAGGTGTAATCGGCTATTTGCTCTTCTTCAAGTAAGCACGCGGACGTTGTCCGCAATGCAGCTTTTCGTCCGCTGGCTCACCGCGGATGTAACGGCTAATGTTCGCGTTCAAGACCCTCCGCCCCCTTCAGGGAGGGGTCGGGTCTTGCTGCTAACTTTCCTGTTGGCGTCAGCGATTCGAGTTTGATACCATCAGAATATCTGGCCTCTCCTGCTTGGTTGATCCCGCCATACATCCCGGTTCGCTCCCACCGGGTTCGCTTAAAGTTCTACCCATGATGCGACTCGCGATTGCTGCCGCGTTCTTGCTTCCCACGTTTGCCTCCGCCGCCGATCCCGCGCCGGATGCGCGAAAAGTGGAATTCTTCGAGGCGAAGATCCGACCCGTGCTGGTCGAGCAGTGCTACAAATGCCATTCCGAAGAGGCCGCGAAGGCGAAGAAGCTGAAAGGCGGCTTGAAGCTCGATTCCAAGGACGCGCTCCTCAAAGGAGGCGATACTGGCCCCGCAGTTGTCCCCGGCAAACCGAACTCCGGCACGCTGCTCGCCTCGCTGAAGTACGAGGGCGAAGTCCAGATGCCGCCCAAAGGCAAACTGTCCGACGCCGTCATCAAGGACTTCGAGAAATGGATCGCTGATGGCGCGGTCGATCCGCGAACCACCACAGCAGTCAAGACAACCACCATCGATCTCGAGAAGGGAAAGCAGTTCTGGTCGTTCCTGCCACCGCAGGCGCCGGCTGTACCGCAAATCAGCAATCCGAAAGTCCCCATTCGCAACGAAATTGATGCCTTTGTGGCAGCGAAGTGGGCGGAAAAGGGGCTGAAGCCCGTCGGCGTCGCGGACAAGCGGGCGCTCATTCGTCGGGCGTCGTACGACCTGACCGGCCTGCCTCCTCCCCCGGAAGCGGTGGAAGCCTTCCTGAAAGACGATTCGCCGGACGCGTTCGCGAAAGTGATCGACAAGCTACTCGCTTCGTCGCAGTACGGCGAGAAGTGGGCGCGGCACTGGCTCGATGTCGCACGCTACGCGGAGGACCAGGCCCACACCTTCGGCGTGAAACCCAAAACACAAGCCTGGCGTTACCGCGACTGGGTGATTGCCGCCTTCAACGCGGACATGCCCTACGATCGCTTCGTGAAGCTCCAGATCGCCGGCGATCTCCTGCCCGATGCGCCAACCGATAAGTTTGAGAAGTTTGCTGGTCTGGGATTCCTCGGGCTAGGTGCGGAGTATTACAAGAACACCGCCCGCGAACAGGCGATTGCCGAGGAACTCGACGACCGCGTCGATACGCTCACACGCGGGTTCCTGGGCCTGACCGTTTCGTGTGCCCGCTGTCACGACCACAAGTTCGATCCCGTCCCCACACGCGACTACTACTCCATCGCCGGCATCTACTACAACACGAACCTCACCGACACGCCGCTGGCTCCCGAAGAAGAGGTGAAAGCGTACAACTCCGCGCAAAACAATCTGAAGAAGACGGAAGACAAGTTGAAGAAGATGCAGGCCGACCTGAAGGCGAAGAAGAACGGCGTGACGGCGGAGGAAGTCAAGACGCTCACGAATGAAGTCGCGAAGTTGAAGAAAGAAATGCCGCCGGCCCCACCGGTCGCTCACGTCGTCAGCGGGAATGGCCTCGGCATGAAGGTGTATATTCGCGGTAACCCCGCGACGAAGGGCGAGGATGCGCCGAAAGGCTTCCTCCAGGTGCTCCCATCGCCAACCGCCGCGGGCAGCAACTTCAACCGGCTCGATCTGGCCAATGCAATCGCCTCCAAAAACAACCCGCTTACGGCTCGCGTGTTCGTCAATCGCGTGTGGGCGTGGCACTTCGGCCGCGGGCTGGTCAGCACGCCCAGTAACTTCGGCGCACTCGGCGACCGACCCAGCCATCCCGAATTACTCGACTGGCTCGCGGTCAACTTCGTGAAGAACGGCTGGTCGATCAAGTGGCTCCACAAGCAGATCATGCTGACGACAACGTACCAGCTTCAGAGCCAGCCGGACACCGCGAACGACAAGGTAGATGCGGCGAATGTCTACCTGTGGCGTGGAAGTCGCAAACGGCTCGAAATCGAAGATTGGCGAGATTCGCTCCTGGTGGTGAGCGGTAATCTCGACACGAAGTTCGGCGGCCCGACGTTCGACCTTCGCGATGCCAATGCCAAACGCCGTACGGTGTACGCAAAGGTCAGCCGGCACGAACTCGATGGCCTCTTACGGCTGTTCGACTTCCCCGATGCCAACGTCACGGCTGCTTCCCGCGTGGTCACCACCGTTCCGCAGCAACAGTTGTTCGCGCTCAATAGCGAGTTCATGATCGCTCAGGCCAAGGCGTTTGCAGCGCGCGTGGAGAAGCTCGGTAAGACGGACGAAGAACGCATCGCGGCGGCGTATCGCATCGCGTTCGGTCGCGCTCCTGAGCAACAGGAAGTGAAACTGGCACTGCGATTCCTTCTTTTGCCACCACGAACAGACGACAAACTCACCCGCTGGCAGCAATATGCTCAGGTTCTGCTCGCCAGCAACGAGATGATGTACGTAGATTGATGGGGAAGCCTCCGCCATGCCGTGCGGGGAATCCTCTATCGAGCGGTGTTGAATGTCTGAAGAACAGGAATTCTCTCCCCACCGGGCAGACGTGGTCATCACACAAGAGAGCAATCGGGTGACGCTCAAGACTCCCGCCGGGGAAGTGATACTCACTGCGGAACAAGCTCAAGAAGTGGCCTGTCAACTGCTCGACGCCGCGGCTCTGGCCAACGACGAAGAGCCGGAGGAAAACGAGAACGAGAACACCCGCATCCCGATGCAATACATCCACGTTGCCGCTGAACGGCTGGAGTATGAAGTCGAAGGGAGCGAGTCCGCGATGCCGTCCGATGAAGAGATGGGCGACGCGAAGTGGGCCGAAGTCCACTGCTGGATTCGAGGACAAACAGCACGTAACGCCATGCACCTGGTCACCGGCAGCATCGCCGAACACGGCTGGGTTGTTACCGAAGTCATCGAGCAAATTCCAGTGATGCGCGACGACTTCACCGAAACCGAATACCTGCCCTACTACGAGCAGGCACTGATTGACTCCGAAGTGTTCCTCTACGAGATCGAAGACGAGACTGAAGAACTCGGGAGTTCCGACAATGTTTCCTGACTTGGGAATTTCGCGTCGCGATCTGCTGGCCCGCACCGGCACAGGGCTGGGCGTTCTTGGTCTCGCAGGGCTTCTTCACGCCGAGCAAGAGGGTGGAAACCCTCTTCGCTCAGCAAACAACCCGCTCGCACCCAAGAAACCGCACTTCCCCGCGAAAGCCAAGCACGTCATTCACCTGTTCATGAATGGCGGACCATCCCAGGTGGATACCTTCGACCCCAAGCCTGAACTCACCAAGCAGGACGGCAAGAAGCCCACAGGGGCAAACCTCTCCACCGAGCGCAAGACCGGTCCGCTGTTCAAGTCGCCGTTCAAGTTCCACAAGTGCGGTCAATCCGGCATCGAAGTGAGCGAGATCTTCCCGGAAATCGGGAAGTGTATCGACGACATTTGCGTCATTCGCTCGATGCACACCAACATCCCCAACCACGAGCCCGGCTTGCTTCTCATGACTTGCGGAAATACGCAGGCCATCCGGCCCAGCATGGGAAGCTGGCTCACCTACGGTTTGGGCACCGAAAACCAGAACCTGCCCGGGTTCGTCGTAATGTGCCCCGGCAAGCCGGTCGTTGGCCCGGCCCTCTGGAGCAATAGCTTCTTGCCCGGTGTGTTCCAGGGTTGCCACATTCAGAACCTCGACCCGAAGCGCGTGATCGACCACATCCGCAATGTGAACGTCTCGACTTCCACGCAGCGCGAGCAACTCGATCTGTTGAATCAACTCAATGGACTGCACCGCGACCAGCGCGGCGGCGACGATCAGCTCGAATCGCGGATTCAATCGCTCGAAATCGCTTACCGGATGCAGACGGAAGCACAGGAAGCATTCGATGTGAGCCGAGAACCGCTGAAGGTGCGCGAAGCATACGGTAGGGGATACTTCGCCGATGCCTGCCTGGCAACACGGCGGCTCGTGGAACGCGGCGTGCGCATGGTGCAAGTCTTCTACGGCAGCGGACAGCCGTGGGACGATCACGGGAACATCGAGAAGGGACACCGCGACAAGGCCAAGGACTCCGACAAGGCAATCGCCGCGCTCTTGCGTGACCTGAAACAAACCGGTTTGCTCGACGAAACGCTCGTCCTGTGGGGCGGCGAGTTTGGCCGCACGCCAACGAGTGAAGGCGGTAACGGCCGCGACCACAATAACCACGGCTTCAGTGTGTGGCTGGCCGGGGGCGGCGTGAAGGGCGGATTGGCCTATGGCGCCACCGATGAATTCGGCTTCGCCGCGATGGAGAAGAAGGTTCACATCCACGACCTACACGCGACTATTCTTCACCTCATGGGTATCGACCACGAGAAACTGACCTACCGCTACAGCGGCCGCGACTTCCGCCTCACCGACGTGCATGGCGTGGTGGTGAAGGACATTTTGAAGTGAGATGGAAGAGAGAAGACAGAAGACCCCGCCGCAGATGAACGCAGAAAGACGCAGATTAAAACAGAAAATAGATCAGAGGAGTTTCGACGGATAACAGGATCAACTCGATTCGGAATTTCAATCCTGTCTCATCCTGCCTCAGTTCTTTTCTGCCTTTAATCTGTGTTTATCTACGTCATCTGCGGCTCTTCTTTTTGCATCACTGGCTGCCGAACACACCCATCGAGAACTGGAAGATCTGTCGGTGGTCGTAAGGTCCCTTGACGATGGGGACACCGAAGTCCAGAGCCAGCGGCATCGGGCCGAGTGCGGGGATCGCGATTCGCAAGCCCGCACCAACCGACACGCGGTAATTCTTGATCTCGAAACTTCGCTCCACCGTACCGTGGTCGCAGAATGCGACCAGGAACAGCTTGTCGCTTGGCAAGACCGGTATCTGATACTCGATGGTGTTGAGGAACGAGAAGGTACCACCAACCGCGAGAGTGTTCTCGAATGGCCCGACGCCGCGGAAGGTAAAGCCACGGAAGCTGCGAATACCACCCGCATAGAACCGCTCGAACACCGGTGCGTTTGCCCCTTCCACCGCCAACTGGGTCCGGATGCCCAAAACGTGCCGCCCACTGCCATCCTCACGCGCCAGCCGGTCGCTGGAGAAGAACTGCGTGAACTCCGCCGTGCCGATTGGGAATGTGTAGCTGCCGAGAACCTGCTCGACACCCATATCGAACACGTTACCTCGGGTCGGATAGATGTACGAATCGCGAGTATCGCGGGTGATCCCAGCACGCATCCCCAGCAGGAAGTGCGTTCCAATGTCCTTGGCGATCAGGTTGGGAGCGCCCAGCGGCACGCTGCTGACGTCCACCCCTTCCACACGCGTACTCAGCGATGCCTTCCAGATCGGATCGAGCCGCCGGTCGAGCGTGATGCGGCTGCCGTAGCGGTTCTCGGTGTACTCCGCATAGGCACGGTTAAAGTAGTAGTCCGAAACCGTCAGTCCGAATGGCGTATCGAACAGATACGGCTCGCGCCAGGTGACGGAGTAACGCTGGAACTGCGTACCGGGCGAAGCTTCAATCCGAAACTCCTGGCCGTTGCCGCGAAACGCCCGCCCCTCGCGGAAATCCTCAAAGCTGGTGGGGAACCGCAGAATGTCGAAGTTTCGTTCGTTGAGAGCGATGTTACCGTTCAAGCCCGCGTTCGAGTTCACGCTCATGCCGAGGATGAACTGCCCCGTGCGTGTTTCGCGAACGCGCACGCGGATATCCTTGAACTGATCGTCCAGTTCGTTGGGAAGCACGTCCACCGCCGGCGGGTCTTGCGCATCGAAGATCCCCAGCCGGGCCAAACGCATCCGCGCGTCTTCGAGCTTGGGGTATTGGAGAATCTGCCCCGGCCGCAGGTCGAGCTGATTGAGAATGACGCGATCCTGGGTGATCTCGTTTCCCTCAATGATGATCCGCCCAACGCGGTCCGGTTCACCGCGATCGTTGAGTACGTTGTAATGCACCTGCACCAATCCGGGCTCGATTTCGTAACACTGTTCCTCGACAGCGACCATGCGCCCCTCATTGCCGATCTTGTTGCGGATCTTCAATTGGTCGCGCTGGGCCACGTTGCTGTTGTAGCGCTGGCCCGCTTGCAGATCGACGAGTTTTTCCAACTGCTCCGTGGAGACCGACTTATTCCCTTCAATCTGTCGGGACGCGACGAAGTACTGAATCCCCTCCACGATGTGGTAAACGATCGTGACGTGGTGGAGATCGGCTGAACGCCGCACCTCGGGTGTGATTTGCACACCGAGGAAGCCGAGCGAGTGGTAGTACTCGATGAGTGCTTTTCGATCGAGTTCCATGCTGGCGGGATTGAACTTGCCACCAATCAGCCGGAGAAATTCGCGCTTCGTCACCAGTTGCGTTCGCAGTCGGCCAGAGATGGCATGTTCGTTGCCGACAAATTCGACGGCACCCACCTTGACCACTGGTCCTTCCACGATGCGGAAAACGACACGCGTGTCCGTTGGCTTGTTCCCTTCCACCAGTTCCACGCTCGCGAAGTAACGGCCGTCATCCTGGTACTTTCCCAAGAGGGCCTTCCGCGCAATATCGTTGGCGGAGGGGTTCATCGGATCGCCTTTGCGAAGCATGGTCAGATTGTTGAGATCGCTCTTGGAGATATGCTGGGCCCCGTCGTAGATGATCTCCTGCACGGTACTGGTCAGTTCGGTGACACCCACAAAGACCGTAATGCGACCGTCGGCTTCATTCCGGGTATGAATGCGAATACCCGAGGGGGTAAACCATCGCGTGTTGTAGAGCCGGCGGACATCCTCTTGGATGGTTGCCTCGTCGTAGGTCTTGCCCACTTTGGTGTGCATAATGTCGAGAATCTGCTTCGAGGGGTGCAGCCTGTTGCCGTAGGGCATGATCTCGGCAATCTGCTTCCCTTGGGGATTGTCGGCAGCCGCCAGCCATCCGCGCCCGGTCGCCAGAACGGCGATCGCGAGACCGGCGATGATAAGCCAGTGGCAATGGCGACAACAAGAAAGCATCGAGGGTTCCCCAGGTTCCCGGTCGGCGGCGGAGCAGCATCTCGTGTGAGGGCGGGCACATAAACTTGATGCGATTTTGTGTCAAGATCGTGACTGGAAATGACGAATGGGCCAACAGAGTCATCACACTTCGCGTGATGCCACCCCGAAGGGGCGGAGGAATGTAGTCATCACGCTCCGCGTGATGGTGCTCGAAGAGCGACAATGGGTTGCAGCGTAGGACGTTGCAGTTACGCAAGAAATGACCCGCCGCTTCGCGGCGACATCACGTTCCGCATGATGACTACATTCTCGGCATCATGTGGAACGCGATGACTACTCTCACTTCGCCTTCAGCGTGATCTCGTAGCGGAAGTGATTGCTTGGCGTTGGCTTATCGCCAGCGGGAGCGGGGCCCGTGAGAGTAAAGGCGTCGCCGGTCACGGCATACTCGAATGGTTTGAGCGTGTACGGATCGTCTGGCACGGGGACAACCTTCACGTCGGCCAGCGACTTGGGCAATTTGCCGTCATTGGCGGCGGCGTGCATCCGGATTGCTTCCACGGCACGAAGCGCGGCGATGCGGCGGTTGGTTCGCGCATGTGCTTCAAACACCTTCTCCACCGCTGGCAGCGTGAGTGCGAACACGGTGATGATGGTATCGCCGCTGTCTTTCTTCAGCTTGTCGGCCCGTTCGCGCACCTTCGTTAGTTCAGTTCGTGCTTCGGGATATGGCAAACTGAAACACTTCGTCTGGTCGTCGGTCATCGTCCGGTAAGTGGTGATCGCCCGCAGCGCGACCACCTGGGCTGGCGGCATTTTCTCCACCGTCGCGGTGGGCCAGCCCAGTGTAACCAATTGCTTCCGCGCTTCGGGGGCCTGGAGGGTGACATACCCGGCCAACCCGACCCCGCCAATACCGACCTTGAAGTCGTCCGGCTGGCCCATTGTGGAGAATGCGGACAACATTTCTTCGAGTAGTACATTGGCTCGCTCGGCGGACACGGGGCCTTTTTCGAGCGCCTTCGCGTTCGGAAAGAGATTGTCGAAGAACCGCGTCTCGCCCTCGAGCGCGGGTCGCGGATCAATAAACGGCCGCGGCAGGGTTGTGAGTGCCCAGTACATGTTCGGGCTGTTTGGCCGCTGAATCAGTTCCTCCACCTCGGTCAAGAAAATCGAAGTGATGGCGATGCCGACGAGTGATTGAATGAGTGTCGGTCCCTCCCCCACGTCCTTGCCGAGGCGGAAACCCGTTTGGAGATTGCGAACAGCGATATCGAAGTCATTTTCCGCGAGATCGATGCGCACCCGGAGCTTTTGGAACCGAGCCATTTCGCGGAAAGTCTGGATTTCTGGCAACAGCAAGTCGATGTTTCGCACGGAAATTTTACTGGTCAGTTCCCAGTCGCAACGATCGGCTTTCGCCGCAGCGTCGAGCGCGCGGAAACTCGCCGAGTAGCCGGCGAGGTACTTCTTCACGTCTGCCACGGGGAGTTTGTCGATCGAGGCTTCTTCCCACGCCTGGAGCGTTTCGCTCAGCTTCTGGGATTCCTTCGGATCGCGTGGCCAACTGGGGCGAAGAATGTAAGCGCGGTGGTAGTCCAGCGCCGCATTGCCTGGCACGCGGTCGCGCAGCCGTGGGAGTAACTCATACTTGAGCGCGGGAATGGGCGCAGCAGCGGGCATTGTTGTGAACTTGCGCACGTCAACAGTTGGAGCTGGCGGCGGTTTCGAGCCGGGCGGCACGTCCTTTGGCGGCTGAGCGAAACCGACGGTCCCCGCAAGCAGAAGGAGAATCAGAGAACGAAGCATGGTTGAGGCCTCAGTAAGCTCGAAAACAAAGTCCGCGAACCCCGCCCGCAAGGGCGGTGGGTGTTAGCGGAGATGACCCGCGGCCCTTGCGGGCCAGGTTCGTCTGAATCCTGCCCCTCCTCACCGCTCTGCACGAGGAGGGGAAACCTTGTATCCGCTATCCGGCAGCACACTCAGTCCGACGGTCAGAACCTCATTCCTCATCTTCAGCCAACGTGTCGCGGAACCCGGTTCCGGCGATGGGTCGAAGATCCACTCCGATGTGTCCGGCCCGCCGGATGAAGGCGTTTCCGGCCTCACTTCTGGATGCGTCGCGGGCTTTGTCCCCGGAACCGCTTCCGTTTCTGATTCCGACGGGGTCAGCGGTTGCAGTGGCTGGACGTGTGGCGGACCGATTTTCGCCGCCGGGCTTTGAACGGGCAAGGGACGCTCGATCACGAGCGGGGGCTGTGTGAAATAGGCATAGGCGAAGCCACACGCGACGAGCGCGCAGATACCCGCGACCACGCGCCAGAACAGGAGCACGCGTGCTTTCGACTCCCGCCCTGCGGCAAACATCAACGCATTCCACTGGAAGCCATGCGGTGCTGGTTCCAGTTTCGACAGCGCGACCGCCAGTGGGTCGGGCGCGTTCGGCGGGTTATTGGGTGACGTATTCATTTTGAATGTGCGGGACGTTCGGCCCCGAGTTTCTGGCGGAGGATATCGAGGCCGGCCGCGTACCGGCGATAGCAGGTAGCGGCGGAACTGCCAACGGCCTCGGCGATCTGCTCAAACGTAAGCCCACCCCACACGTGAGCGACGATAATCTCGCGTGTTTCCGGCGGTAAATCGGCCAGCGCCGCGGCGGCCGCCTGGGCATCCAGTCCCGTGGGGTCGTAGGAGGGGGCGAACCACTTCGGGGCGCTGTCGGCAGCCGCGGTTTCGTAGCGATGTCGCCGCCGGGCCGCCCGGCTGGCGTCGATGGCCCCGTTTCGCACAACGCGGTAAAGCCACGGCAACAGGTTATCGGGCGGTGTGTGCTGGCGAACCAGTTTGAGAAACGCGGTCTGCACCACGTCTTCGGGACAGGCGCACCACTGCCGTGCGTACAGCACGAGTGCCGCCGCATACCGGTCAACCAGATCCGCTAGCTGGTCCGGTCCCATCGTTTGTAAGACGCTCACCGGGGAAAGGCATTTCAGGCGAACTCTGCCCACAAGGGCAGCGGGTGGTTTCACCCACCGGACTTGCGTCTGGGGTTCGCCTAAGACAAGCGTATGAAACTCACTCCTCTGGGCGATCAGGCGGTTTTGGCGTATGTGACCGACGAATCCGCCGCGGTGCGGTTTGCCGCCGCGGTGCGGACAGCCAATCCGCCGTGGTTGTTCGATGTGGTCCCGGCTTATGCCAGCGTCGGAATTTTCTTCAACGCCGATCAAATTCGCCCAGCGGAGGTGATGAGATGGCTGTCGGAACGAGTCGAGACCGCGACGGCTCGGGAAAGTGATACCGCTTCCCCGCGGTCGCGGCTCGTTGTTGTGCCGGTCTGTTACGAAATGCAACTCGATCTTGCACGGGTTTCGGAATCACTTGGTCTTTCGACCGATGAAGTCATTCGCAGGCACACCGAATCAACCTACACGATTTACGCGATTGGCTTTGTGCCGGGGTTCCCGTATCTGGGCTATTTGCCGCCGGAATTACGGGGTGTGGGCCGTTTGCCGAGTCCGCGTGTTCGCGTGGAACCGGGAAGTGTCGGTCTCACCGGCCAGCAGACGGGGATTTATCCGCTTGCGCGCCCGGGGGGCTGGAATCTGATCGGCCGCACGCCGCTGACGATTGTGGATGTGGCTACCGGCTATTTCCCGCTCCGTGTGGGCGACACGGTGCGGTTCGAGCGGATTGATGAGAAACAGTACCGTGAACTGGAGGGGGAACGACTGTCAGTCCAAATGCCTGAATGAAAAAGACATTTGGACCCCCGACGCTTTCCGTCGGCTCATTCAATTCCACAGTTAGTAATCGCGTCGATTGAGTCGCCAACACGAGAGTGCCAGCATCACGACGATGAACGCGAGCGACACGCCGAGCGTACTTCCCCAGGAAGGGTAATCGAGTACGTCGATTGTGCGTTCTCGCATTTCGGCCTGCGTGAGCGTGCCCGTCGAGAGAAGCTTGGTTGTCAGCTTATCCAAATCCTTGTACCGCGGCAGAATGTTGTTCAGAGTATCGACCAATGTGAACGGCCATTCGGGCATTTCCTTCCGGGCCCGATCATTCGACTTGATGGTGTCGAAGATCGTCTTCACAAACCCGACAATGTAGAGAAACACCGCGAACGCAACGGCCAGCAAAATGGACACGATCGCGCTGCGAGTGAAGACAGCAGCGAACGTCGAGACGGCATAAAGGATTGCGAAGGTAAACGTGAGGACCGGAATCACAATCAAGAAACTGAGATCCCACACGCCAGATCGCGCAGCCAGTGCCAGCCAGACTCCGCCCACAGTGAAGGCCGTCAGGATGAAGATGAACGTGAGACCGCCAATATATTTGTACACCAGCAACTGGGTCCGACCCAACGGCTTTGAGATGAGCAGGTCGATACTTCCCTTTCGGAGCATATTCGGGATGTAGAACGCCGTGAGAACAACGCTGATGAGCAAGGCCAACGCAGCCCCGACGCCGTTCACAAGACGATCTTGAATCCAGAAAAGTGTTTCGCCGAGATTGATCGGAACGGGAAGCGTCCATGTTCCAAACAGCAGGCTGACCTTGTGCGGCCATCCGCGCACCGCCGTCCCGCCGGTTGTGGTCACATCGAATGCGTATTCCGGTTCGGTGAAGCCTGTGACAACTCGCTTCACAGTTACGTTCATTCCAGCGTGAAAATCAAATTGCTTCTTGATATAATTTTCGAATTGTTCATCGGTTAGGTTCTTGAGTTCGTCGCTCGTCACTCTCACAGGCTGCAAAAAGGGAAGTTCATTGCGTTCGGGCTTGAGCTTCGTCCACACCAAAACAAGCTGGCGGAACCCATCGCCTTTGTATTTTTCAGGTTCTTTCTTGTCGCCTTCTTTCTTGTCGCCTTCTTTAGGTTGATCCACCGAGTCATCGATGTTTGTTCGGCGTTCAGCCGTCACGAGCAACCGCAGTTTGTACCCATTGCCGTCGGAACGCACATCTTCAACACGGAAATGGGCATATTGTCGGAGAACCCCGCGCAGGCGCCCCCCCTCTACCACCGCATCTTCAAAATTCCCGACGATGTGCGTAAACGCATCGTTCGGTTCCGAAGGTGCGAAGGAGAGACTCCCCAGCAACAGGATGACGAGGGCTGACATCACGAGCATGGCATAGATCACGAAGCCGTCCATTGCTTCGCGGAACGAATCTTTCAGAATGGCGAAGAACTGTTGCACGGCTCAATCTCCTCCCCCAACTGGGCGAGCGGTCCCGCGGCGACGCGGCTTGCGGTCCACTCCGGGTTCGGCCCCCTCCACAGTCGTCATGAACACGTCTTCCAGCGACTGCTTCTTCTCGACGATGTGAATCACCGTCAGTCCCTTTTCGGACAGTAACTTCATCACTGGCTCGATGGTCTTGCCCTCGGGCAGCGTTACCTCGAAATGTCCCGGCTGATCTGGCATCGGCCGGACCGGGAATCCGAGTTGCGTCACGGCTTCCACCGGGAACGTTTGCCCTGCGAGCAGACCGAGAATGTAGGTTCCCTTCGTCTTGGTCAGGTCCGCGATGGTTCCTTCGCGAACCAGTTTCCCTTGTTGGAGAATGGCGACGCGATCACAGATCAACTCCACTTCGCCGAGCAAGTGTGAGTTGAGGAAGATCGTGTGGCCCTTCTCCTTGAGCATACTCATCAGTTCCCGGATTTCGCGGCGGCCCATCGGGTCCACGCCGTCGGTTGGTTCGTCGAGAATAATGAGTTCCGGGTCATGCAAAAGAGCCTGGGCAATGCCAAGCCGCTGCTTCATACCCTTCGAATAGGTTTTGATTTTGGAATGCATGCGACCGGCGATGCCAACCATTTCAAGCGTTTCGGGGATCTTCTGTTTCCGCACGGTGGCCGGCACGCCATACAGACTCCCGTAGAAGTCCATCAGCGAATAGCCGGTGTGGTAGTTGGGGAAAGCGTGATCTTCCGGCAAATACCCGACCCGCCGTCGCACGTCGATACTGCCCGCGGGATTGCTGAGGAGCAAGGCCTCACCGTGCGTCAACTGCACGATGCCCAGTAGAATTTTGATAAGCGTTGTCTTGCCAGCACCGTTCTGACCGAGCAGACCGTAAATCTGGCCCTTCTCAACTTTGAGTGAAACGCCCTTGAGCGCTTCGATCCGCCCGTAGGTCTTCCACAGGTCTTTCGTCTCAATAACCGCCACGTCCGCCTCCGGATTGGGGGGAAGTGAGGAACCTTGACAGGAATTCGCCGACACGCAGAGGATATTGACAATCAACCGCCGAAGCAATGGACTGTATGCACGAGAATGCCCGCTGCAAGACAGAAATCGGGCCAGCGACTTCCTCCGCATGTTCGCCACCCCAACGACAGCAACACAGGAGAACAACCATGCCAAAGTTAACGGTTGAGGGAATGGGCACCTTCGAAGTTCCGGCCGGGAAGCGATTGGTACTGGCGCTGGTGGACGAAGCCGGCGTCGATCAGTTGCACGCGTGCGGTGGAAACGCCCGTTGTACGACGTGTCGCGTCGAGTTCGTTTCCGGCGAACCCGACCAGATGACGGAAGCCGAAAAGCAGGTTCTCGCGGCACGCGGACTGACCGGCGTGCGGCTGAGTTGTCAGATTCCGTGCGATCACGACATGAGCGTGAAGTGCATCAGCCGACTGGCCGGCAGCGGCCGGCCGAACGCGGGAAGCCGACCAGCCGACGAAATCACTCCCACGCCGGTGTGGGTTGCGAAGGGGTAACGCCAAAACGGGCCGGGATTGCTCCCGGCCCGCGGAGGCTGCCTCCACGACTCACTTCTTCTTCGGCAGCGGCGGGTTGCGCAGCATTGTCACGTTTAACACACCGATTGCCTTGGCCGGCTTGCCGTCGAACTCCATGTCCAGGTCGGCCCGGACGCGTTCGCTGGCGTAGTAGATCAACCCGGTATCGATGAAGACCTCAAGTTTCCCCTCCACCCGACCCGTCAGCCTTGGTGGCTTGGCTCCTTTTTTCGGCTTCGCGGTGAAGGCGGCCTGGAGGGGCCCCTGGAAACTGATGACGGCGATGGTTCGGCCGTCGCGGGTGAATACGCCTTCATACCGGTAGGTGACTTCGGCGGACGCTGGCACGGCGTAGCCCAGCGCACCCAGCTCATAGGATTGTTTCGCCGTCCAGGTTGCCATCGGCTCGACTTCCTTGGGCGGCAGCGGGACGGCGAGGGAATCCAGCGACTGTTGCACCTGTTCGCTGGCGAGAGTCAGCGGCCCGCGAGAGGTGGGTGGAACTTTGCTGAAGTCTGCAAGGTTACGCAGCACAGTGCCATCGGGAGCCACATCGATCTCGGAAGCCAGCAAAGTCACGTCCTTGAGCGCTTTCACAAGCCGCTGAGCACCTTCGATCGGCTTTTTGTCCACGGTTGCGGTGGTATCAAGCCCTTCGTAGGTCACGCGTTTGCGCCACTTCCCCTCCTTGGTTTTGTCCGTGACAACTTCCCGGAGAGTCCCCTTGAGGATCATAGCCAGGGTATGGTCTTCACCATCCGACTCGCGAATGCGGAAGCTGGCATCGCTGGTGAACAGCAGAACGTCGGATTTGTTGAGTGCCGGTTCATATTTCAGGGCGGTCGGCTTGCGATCGACCGGCGTGCCAACCCGTGCGGTAATCATCACAGCGGGATACCAGATAACCTTATCCTCACCGCGACCAACCCGATAGCGCATCCAGTAGGCGAGTTGGGGCGTTTTCTTTCCATCGAGGACGAGTTCGCCCTCATAGACACCCCTGGCGTTGGGTTTCAGTTCCATACCCATAACCGGCGAATCACCGGTCACTGGGGTCGGTTCCTTGTTGGTGCTTGGTCGAGTCGGGCCAGGCTTGCCGGTCCAGGTTTCAACCGCGATCGATTTCATGTAACCGAGCGGGTCGGCCTTTTCGAAGCGGATCGGCACGCGGATCTTGTCCCCATCGCGATAGGGAACGTCAAACGTTGAATTGGCGATCTTGCCGTTGAACAGGGCATTCATCACTTCTGTGGGGATCGCCAGATGCACCTGCGTGCCGGCGAACCCCGCCACCGCGATGCCGATGACCTTGCCGTCCTTATCCACGAGCGGGCCGCCGGAGTTGCCGGGATGCATCCCTCCGCTCACCTGCACGTGTTTGAGGTTGCCGTTTTCTTTCCGCAGGCTGGTCACGGTCGTGGCCGTCACGCTCACGTTGAGACCGGCCTTTCGGCCCAGCGGGAAGCCGACGATAAACACATCCTGCGTCTCGCTGAGTTGCGCGGAATAGCCAACCGGCAATAGATCCGGTGAACCTTTGAGATTCTTGACCGGATAGGACAGGAGCGCCAGATCGCTCTCGCCATCGACATAGCCGACCTTGGCCTCCAGAGTCTGGCTATCGGCCTCACCACCATTGAAGGTCACTTCGATCTTCGAGGGCTTGCGCGATTCGTTATCGAGCATCCCGACCACGTGGGCATTGGTGACGATCAACCCTCGGGTCCGAGTCAGGAACCCGCTGCCTTCGGAGACATCGCCATCGGCGAACTGAACTTTAATGTGGACCGTCGCAGCCTTCACCTTTTTGAGCGCGGCGGGATCGATTTTGGTATCCGCCGCCGTGGCGAACGATGGCACCCCCACCGCAAGCAGCGCGAAGAGAGCCAGACCGATGAGTCGGCCGGACATACTTGCTTGCGTTTGGTGGAGGCATTTGCGGAAGGAGAAACGACCTTCGGGCATGAGGGTACTCCTGTGCGAGACAGCACTAATCGAACATAATGAACATGACTTGCAACGGTCTTATGGAACCAAGCCAAAGCCGCGAATGCAACCTCGATTCGCTCGATTTTCGTTGATCTATCATTCTCGCGAATTTCTTGACCACGGTATTTGCGTCTTTACCCTGGAGGGGCCCTGGAGGGGTTGTATTCCTCAGCCCAGGGTCACGTGCGCGGCACGCGCACCCCGGGTCACCATCATCACCGGCCGAACCGTTGGTCAGTTCCCAGGGTGCGCCCGCGAAGAGGGCGACCCTGGACTGTGGAATACCCCCCCTCCGGGCCCCTCCGGGGTACAAACTAACCTCACGTTCGTACCCCGACTGACCTTCCCCCCGCGCGCAACCCCCGGCAAAATACCGGGGTATGAGAATCCTTCACACTGCTGACTGGCATCTCGGCGACCGGCTCGGCCGGATTGACCGCACCGACGACCTCCGCAAAGCGGTGGAGCGCGTCGCTGCGTATTGCAAGGACGAATCCATCGACGTACTGGTCGTCGCGGGCGATCTGTTCAGTGAACTGGCCCGGCCAGATGGTCTGCGCGAAACCATCCGCCACTGGCAGGAAGTGTTCCACGGCTTCCTCGAAGGTGGCGGCACGATCCTCACGTTGACCGGCAACCACGATAACGAGAACTTTTGCCAGACCCTCGTCAGCGCGATGACGCTGGCTTCACCTACCGTGGGCCGACCCGGCGACGTAGTCCCCCCCGGCCGGCTCTACCTCGCGGCGGAGCCAACTTTCTTGCGGCTCGAAGACCGCATGGGCGGCTTTCCGGTTCAGTTCGTGCTCATGCCTTACCCCACACCCAACCGCTTTCTGAAAGGAGAAAGCGGCCTCAAGTACGGCAGTCCCGACGAAAAGAACAAGTTGCTCGTTTCGGCGTGGGCGGATGCTCTGCGCGACATCCGTGCTCACCCCAAGTACGACCAGAAAGTACCTGCTGTGCTCAGCGCCCACGTTCACGTTCACGGATCGAGCGTCGGCCCTAGCCTCTTCCGCATCACGGAAGAAGAAGACGTGGTGGTACAAGGCGCGGAGTTGCCGGAGCAGTTCGATTACGTTGCCCTGGGCCATATTCACAAGCCACAATGGCTCGGCGCCACGCACGTGCGCTACTCCGGCAGCATCGAGAAGATGGACCTCGGCGAACAGGCTGACCAGAAAGGCGTCGTGGTTGTCGAAATCGGCCCAGATGGCCGGAATGGAGAACCAACAGTCCTGCCGCTGCCGTCCACGCCCATTTACGAAGTTGTCGTGCTCGAACCCAGTGAGGACATTCCGCGGCTTAAAATGGAATACCCCGAGGCGCGGACCGACCTCGTGAACCTCCACATTCGCTACACGGCGGGGAAGGATCAGCTCGAAGATGTCCTTCGCGACCTCGAACGCATCTTCCCGCGCTGGTACGCCCGCGACTGGAAGGAAACCAGCGCCCTCGGCCCCACAATGGTGCCCGAAGGCGGCAGTAGCGGAAAGGGTTTTGGCGAAACCGTCCGCGATTACCTCGGCCAGGAGCTGATTCAACACGACCAGAGCGAACGCGACTCGATCCTCAAGATCGCCGATGAGCTGCTGAAGGAAATGGAATAGGCGAACCCCGCCCGCAAGGGCGGTGGGTTGCGTGGATGACCCACCGCCCTTGCGGGCGGGGTTCGCCTTGGAGTGTGTGATGATTCCGCAACGCGTGAAGATGTCCGGCTTCCTGTCGTACAAGGATGAGCAGGAAATCCGGTTCGACGAAGCATCGCTCTGGATGCTCTCTGGGAGCAACGGCAGCGGAAAGTCGAGCGTGTTCGATGCCGTCACGTTTGCTCTCTTCGGCCACCACCGTGGCGGAAGTCAGAGCGCTTCGGAGTTGATTAATAAGGAAGCGAACACACTCAGCGTCGAGTTCGATTTCACCAGCGAAAAGCAACTGTATCGCATCAAGCGAACCGTCCGGCGTCAGAAGAATGACAAGATCACCAGTACGCAGCAAGTGTTGAAGTTCACACCAAGCGCAATCGCGGAGGAGGCGTGGGAAGCGATCCCCGGCACCGAATACAAGGCCAAATTCGATGCGTGGATCAAGGACAAGATCGGCCTCGACTACGAGACATTCACTTCGTCGGTGCTGCTGCTTCAGGGCAAGTCGGAGAAACTACTCGATAGCACTCCCGCCGGACGAGCGGGTGTCCTGGCGCGCATCGTTGACCTGGAACGCTACCAGAAATTGCACGGCAAAGCGGACGACAAGCGTCGATCGCTCAAGGGCGAGCTGGAGGGTATCAGTCATCAGCTCTCCGGCATCCGGGAAGTGAGCGAGGAGGAATACGCCGAGGTGGAGGGGCAAATTGCGGCGGTGGAAGAAGCCCGCACCCAAACGCAAACGCGAATTGACGCCCTCGTGGCTCTTGAGCTGCGCGCCGCGCGGTGGAGCGACACGCAAAACAAGATCGCGGGCGTGCGGCAAAAGCTCGGGGATGCGGAGAAGTTGCTCGGCACGGCCATTGCCATCGAGAAAGATCACACGCGACTTCGCGAACTGCGCGACGTGCTCCCCGCTGTCACCACCATCGTGACCGAACGCGGTCGCATCGGCGAATCCGAACGCAAGACCGAAAAGCTGATCAAAGAACGCGAAGAAGTCGCGGACCGGCGGCGGAAGACAGAAAACGCCCTGGCTCAGGGGCGCAAAAAACGCGATGCCCTGAAGAAAACGCTTGGCGAAGATGAAGCAAAGAAAGCCCAGCTCGAACTACGACTGCGCGAACTGGCCAGCATTCTCGAAAAAGTCCGCCAGGTGGAAGATGCGGAAACTGAAGTGAAGCGGCTCGAACAGGAACTCAAAACTCTTCCCACCGATCCGGAATCCGCCGTTCGCAAACTTCAGCAAGAGCAAGAACGCCTCACGCTACTTTCGCAGCATGTGGCACTCCTCGAACGGCTTCACCAGGATCGTTCTGAACTCACGAAGGTCGTGGCCGGCGAAAAAACCGCTCGCACGGAGGAAGCCCGCCTCAAAGCCGAGGGGATGAAAGCGAAGGAAGAATTCACCGCGCTCGAAGCGAAAGCCAAAGCCACACGCGAAGATCGCGCCGCAAAGGATCAGGCCGCGGCCGAGGCGCGGGCGCTGGCTCGTCAGGCACGCGAACTGGCCGACGAGTTCAAAACGATGACGGGCCAGACGAAGTGCCGGGCCTGCGGGCAAAAGCTCACCCCCGAACATTTCGCCAGCGAGAAGAAGACGCGCGAGGCCGAAGCAAAAGCCGCCGAGAAGAAACTCAAAGATCTGACCGACGCCGCCACGAAGGCGAAAGCACTCGAAGACGAACTGACCACGAAAGAAGCCGCCGATCGCGAACAACTCGGCAAACTCCGCGATAAGTGGAAAGATGCCGACGCCGCGGTGAAGCAATCCGCGCAGGACATCAAGCGGCTGACCGATTCGTGTCGGCAGACGTACTTCGCGTTGCCGCAGGAGTACAAGGACAAACTCGGCCCCGCAGAGCCGAGCGACTGGTCGAAGGCCACGTACCCCGACCGCCACGACATCACCGAACTTTCAACACAAGCCCACGGGCTCGACACCGTGAAGCGGAAGCTCCGCGCTGCGCAAGCCGAAGCGGACAAGGTTCGCACTCTCACCGCCAAAGTGGAATCGGCCCGCGAACGACACGCCAAAGCGAGCCAGGCACTTCCCGGCGGCGATCCGGCTGCCCTGCGGCAAGAGTATGCGGCCAAGCAGAGCGAAGAGAAGGCGGTCGTCAATTCCATCGCGGCCGGGAAGAAGGAAATCACCGCGACCGAAACCGAGATCGACCGCCACCAGCGCGAACTCAACGAGACCGATCGCGTCCTCACCGAGATTAAAGGCAAACTCGACCTCGAAGAATCGAGTCGCAAGCAAAGTACGGAGTCCGTGGAGCGGGCGAAGAAGTCGCTACCGGCGGCGTGGCAAAAACCGCTCGAAACCGCAGGGCTTAACGATCATTTGCGCTGGAAGCAGGAGTACGAAGACCTCGTTGCGAAAAACACCGAGGGGAAATTCACGCAATTGCAAGCCGCGCGCGGGGGCCTCGATCCGCTTCGCGCCGAGATCAAGCAACTGGAAGCCGAAGCCGACGCGTTCCCGACCGAAGAACGCCGGAACCCGGACGAAGTCCGTACGGAAGTCAACGCAGCCCGCAAGGAACTTGACTCGCGCAATGAGCAACTCCTTGATGCCCAGGGTCGCAAGCGCACGCTCGACGGCTACCGCCAACAGCGGGCGGAACTGAACGAACGCTTCAAGCAGGTGGACGCCGAGCACAACCGACACAAACTCCTGGCGGAGCTGCTCGGCCGCGATCGTCTGCAACGCCACCTCGTCCGCAAAGCCGAGCGGCAAATCGTCGACTACGCCAACGCGATTCTCGACCGACTGAGCGGTGGGCAACTTTTCCTAAAGTTGGTGGAGGCCGAAGCCGGTACCGACAAGGCGCTGGATTTGGAGTGTGCCAATCGCGTTACGGGCGGCTCGGCCATCAACGTGGCGTTTCTGAGCGGCAGCCAGCGGTTCCGGGTCGCGGTGGCGTTGGCATTGGGGATTGGTCAGTACGCCAGCAAGCAGCATCGCCCGATTGAAAGCGTCATCATCGACGAGGGTTTCGGCTGCCTGGATCGCGCCGGTCGGCAAGTGATGATTCAGGAACTCCAGAACCTCCGCGGCCACCTGCACTGTATCTTGCTCGTCTCACACCAGGAAGAATTCGCCGACGCCTTCCCCGACGGCTACCGCTTTGAATTGCAAGATGGGGCAACGAAAGTGAGCCGGTTCGTGAGGTGAGGAACAGTACGGTCAGGGAACGTGGTGGGAATCATCTGCCGTCGAGACCTGCACGTCGCTGACAACGTGCGGGCGAGAAGTCAGGCTGTCATTCTTCAGGATCGGCATCGGCAGGGGGCAGTTCGAGTGCATCGCGGAGAATCTTGCGTTCCTCTTGCAGTAGATCAAGAAACGCGCGTTCGTCCTTGGTCTGCAGGTAGCGGATACCCACTTCATACAACCGTACCGGCATTTCCAGCTCCGGGTGTTTCTGCGCCAGTTCACCCCACAACTCGATCCATCCCGTGAGCAACTCGCCCGCCACTTGTCGCAATGCGGACCACTCTCCCTCCAGCCTCTCACCTCCCCTGCGGCACGTCCACGACCAGGAGCCGCTTCGGGGCTTTGCCCACTTCGATACGCGCCACCGTTTTTCGCGTGGCAGTTTCGATCACCGCGACCGTATCGCCGATGCGTTCCGAGATGTAGCAATACTTCCCATCCGGCGAGAAGCACATCCAGTAGCCGCCGCCCTTCATCACGATGGTCGCGGTCTGTTTGGGCGGTTCCGTGGCGAGGTCGAACACATACGTGCGGTCGTGGAAGACGTCACACATCCACAATTCTTTTCCATCCGGGCGAATGCCGATGCCGTGGCTGCGGCTCGCTTTCCGCAACAGTTCCGCCGGAACATCGGCTTCGACACGATGGATCACCTTCCGCTTCTCGATGTCCGCGATTTCGAAACCGATGAGCGTATCCACGTTAGCGTAGAGTCGCTTCTCGTCGGCCGAAAGAACGATCGGCCGCGGCGCATCAGAAGTCGGGATTTCGCCGATGAGCTTGTGAGCGACCGCATCTGCAATGAGTACGTGATAGGAACCCTTCGGCCCCAGATACATTCGCTTCCCGTCCGCGGAACAGAGCGTGTTGTGTGGCCGGCCGCCGGTGGGGATCTTCTTGAGTACCTTCTCGTTCACCGTGTCGATCACCCACCACGACGCATCATCGCACGGAACGTAGACGATCTTGCCATCGGGCGTGCACGCCAGTTGGTTTGGTCGCGGACCGACCTTCATTCGCTTGGTAACGCGATCATTGATCGGGTCGAACCAGACCAGCTCACCTTCCTCGCCATCGTTGTTCTCAATGGTCAGGAAGAGTTGCTTGCCGTCCTTGGTGGCGACAAGGCCGTGCGGCTGCGGACCAACTTCCACGCGTTTGATCACTTTGTTCGTGGCAGTGTCGATGATGTGGAGATCGTTGCCAGCGGAATTGGCAACGTAGAGCTTCTGTGGCACAGCGGGTTCCCCGCGTTCGAGCGGAGCCACGCACATCATCCAGATAACCGGAACAAAGACGGTCATGGTTTTGATGCTCCGAGTTGAGCTGTTCGGTAAATGTCTGGTTGCTTTATTGTGGGGCAGGCCTCCCGGCCTGCCGCAGTCCGAAGGACTGCATTTCTTGGGCAGGCTTTGCCTTCCGGCAGGCTGGGAGGCCTGACCCACGATCGGACAGAATCAACCGGATCATGTACGAGCAATTTCACGGTTTCGGTCGGCGGTAGAAGCGATTGGCAGCCAGTCCTTCGGCCACGAACAGGAGAAGCAGCGCGATGATCAACCACGGGAACAGATCGACCGGTTGGCCCAGTGCAACGTTCAGCCAGTCGTGGAGCTTCGAGTTGCGGTCGATCGGGAATACACGATCCTTGCCGACCAACTCCTCGATCCCCTCTACCGGGACCTTGGTCAGATCACTCTCCTCAGCCGGGATATTCGTGCTGAAGCCGTCTTTCCAGATCACCGCACGATCCTTCTCCACGGAAAGAGCGAAGTTACCCGGCAGATTCGTCTTCGGCGGACCGATGCGAATCTCGGTCTGCTTTTCGCCGGGAGTAATGATCGCATCGCCTCCGCTAATACCGGGGCCATCGAAGATCACCTTGCTCTCGCGCTCGATGTGGCCGCGTGGAAGCGGCACGCCGACAATGGCCCCAGTGGGGAAGTTGAAGTTGGCGTCGGCCGTGTCGCCTGCGAGGTAGCGGACCAGCAGATAGGGGAAGGCCGCAAACCACGTTGAACCTTCCTGTTCCCAGTAGTCGTGCCACTGGTCGTCGTTGGGCATCACGTCCATCCGTGTGGTGAGCAAGAGTACCTTCCCCTTCGGTCGGTTTTCCTTGTCGAGGAAGGGCCGCTCAAGAATTGCGGGATGGCGATCGGCTGGCTTTTCAGCATCGAAGTAAGAAACGACCGTGGTCGCGGACTTGTCCGGTTCCACACTCCAGAAAGTTTTCGTCACACGCGGATTCGCCACGATATCGAGATTGGCCTTCTGCTGCTTCCACTCGTCGATGATCTTCAGCATTGGGTGCTTGAGTGCCTTCTCGTCGAGTGCCCAGGTCACACCATTCTTCCCATCGCGGGGTGCGGGCCAGCTTTTCGCTGTCTGTTGCGGGGGATTGAGATCTTTGGTGTGCAGAACCTTCGTGAATTTGCCCGGCATGATGTCGGTGGCGACGTTGTAGCTGTCAGCTTTGATAATCGTGTCCGGGCCGGGGATGATAATCAACTTTCCGCCACTGAGAAGATACGGACGGAGCCGATCCCAGAGCGAGCCGGGATTCGGCAGGTTCGGACTGTTCACGTTCAACAAGCAAACAACTTCGAACGCACGCAGGTCATCGGTGACGGTCGCATCGGGCTTGCTCGGGTCCGGTGCATACGTCACCACGGTACCGCCATTACCACTTTTCACTTGCTCGGGCGTCACCACGAGGCAACCGAACTCGTCCTTCACCATGTGGGCGGCTTGCCAGAACGCCGCCGCTTCCTTGTCGTCGGTGATCGTGAGAATGCGGCGAGCTTCGCCGACTTTGAATGTGAGGAAGCGTGTGTTATCCGCTGCGAGCTTATCGGGGGCAACGAGGCTGAACTCGACCTGTTGAAGTCCCGGTTTGAGATCCCGGAACTCGAACGCCAGCGAACGCTGCTGCCCCGGCGGTATCGATATAGCCTTGCTTTCGGGCTTACTCGCGCCGACGAGCTTCGCCTGCACGGTCACATCAAGGGATCGGTCACTACCCACCGCACCAACGGTCACGGTGGCGTTAGCGACTTGATTGGCGGAAATGATCTGCGGTTTCATCTCGGCCGAAAGAATCCCGACGTTCGCCGGTTGATCGACGCCGAGATCAATGACAACGTGAACTGGCTTGGGATCGGGAACGGTGTCCCGCAGTCGTTTCAGGTCTTCCGTTCGCGCTGTGTCCCATGACGCCACTGTGCGGTCAGTAAGGATCACGACGAGCTTGGGAAGCGGCTCGGGCGATTCCGTTTCCTGATCGACCTTCGCAAGCAACTGATACGCCACCACGATCCCGGACGTCACCGGCTGGCCGCCCTTGGGATCTTTCAGTTCATCTAAGCGGCGGCGTGCGGCTCCCATGTCCGGCAGCCAGTGCCCGGTCAGTTCGGCCGTGTCCACGATGGCGATGGGGGACTTCTCAGGCAGCTCATCGAGCAGTTCGCGGGCACGCCGCCGAGCTTCGTCGAGGCGTGTTTTGTCGTTGGACACGTAGCCCATGCTGGGGGTCGTGTCGATGACGATCACCACCGCGATGGGTTGCTCGCCGCGGATGTTCAGGCGATCGCTTTTGAATGTGGGCTGATAGAGCGCCAGGGCGAAGAGCGCGATGAGGAGCATTCGCAAGGCAAGCAGAATGAAGTGGCGAAGACGAAGCTTGCGCTGATTGGTTTTGAGCTTCTGTTTGAGGAACCGGAACGCCGGGAACGTGAGCCGTTTCGGCTCTTGCTTCATGATGAGGTGCAGGAGGATCGGCAAGCCAACCAGCGCCGCCCCGGTGATGAGAATCGCGTTCATGACAACATTGTAAACACGCGAGACGTGGGGAGCGTTAGTGCTTCACGCAGATTCGAGATACCATTCCTGGCCGTACCAGGCTCCGCAGTCGCTCGATTGGTTTGATGGTCGTGGTGTCGCGGGCGGTTGCACGGGTTCGCGAATGAGTCTTCGGCCATCGAGAACACCCAGATGCAGACCCAGAAGAATTGGCGCAGAGAGTTAAAATTCGATTCGAGAATGAGTTGAGCGACCACGGGAACAACAGGTAGCCAGTTTATCCCGTGCAGTTGAAGATCAAGAGCGGATCATCGGGTTACACAGGAACCTCTTCTTTCGGCTCTGGCTTCGGGCGGCCGGTTTCGTCGAGTCCATAGCGAGCGAAGATTTCCACCGGGGTCACGGTGACAACCTTTCCGTCGCGCCACTCCGACACGGAGCGACCCATCCTCGCGTGTTCGAGGAGCATCTCGCGGAACGAAGTATCGAGGGCCGCATCGATCTTCGCGTGGTCGATCGGTTCAGTTGCCGGGAGAGTTGTTTGTTCCGCCAGTCGCAGAATGGGATCGGCGGATGACGATTTCCCCGCGCCGTTGAGGTCGCCGAGAACGGCGACCTGCGGTCGCTTCTGCGTGCCTTGTGCATCCACGGGCGAATCTCCTTCGCGTTACATGATTGTACCTGTTTCGCCTTGCCCAGTGCCGCGTGGCCAGCGATCATAGCCCCGTTCACACCACAGGAGGTTCAAGATGGCTCTCCGCAAGATCATGCTTCCCACGGTCGCGTTGCTTGCTCTCGCGTCGGTCGCCAAAGCGGACGACTGGCCGCAGTGGATGGGTCCGAAACGCGACAACGTGTGGCGCGAAACTGGCATCGTCGAGAAGTTCCCGCAGGGAGGGCCCAAGGTATTTTGGCGTGCACCCCTCAACGGCGGTTACGCCGGTCCCGCAGTGAGTGGCGGGAAGGTGTACGTCCTGGATCGCGTCCTCGCCAAAGGCGCGGTCAATCCGGATGATCCCTTCGACACGAAGAACAAGATCAACAGCGTCGAACGCGTCCTGTGCCTGGATGCGAAGACCGGCAAGCCCATCTGGAAGCAAGAGTACAACTGTCCCTACCAGATCAGTTACCCGGCCGGTCCGCGCTGCACTCCACTCGTTCACGAGGGAAAGGTCTACACGCTTGGCGCGATGGGCAACCTCTATTGCTTCGACGCTGATACCGGCAACATTGTCTGGCAGAAGGATTTCAAGGAAGCGTACAAGGCGAAGCCGGCGCTCTGGGGCTACGCGGCGCACCCAATTATCGACGGGAAGAAGCTCATCACGCTCGTTGGTGGCGAGGGCGCTCACGTTGTCGCGTTCGATAAGGACACTGGCGCGGAATTATGGAAGGCCGGTTCACAATCCGAAACCGGCTATTCACCCGTGCTGCTCACAGAAGCAGGGGGCAAGCGGCAGTGTATCGTCGCGTGTCCCAAGGCCGTTTACTCCGTCAACCCCGAGACGGGCGAAGAATACTGGAGCACTCCGTTCAAGGCCGACAGTGGTTGCATCGTGATGACGCCCGTGCGGGTTGGGGAGCATCTCTACGTTGGGTCCTATCACGGTAAGAACCTGCTGTTGAAACTGAATGCCGACAAGCCGGGTGTTGAAGTGGTGTGGAAGGACAAGAAGGATCAGGGCGTCTCACCCGTGAACGTGCAACCATTCCTTCAGGATGGCGTACTGTACGGCTACGACGACAGTGGGTGGATGTACGGCGTGGAATTGCCCAGCGGCAAGCGGCTGTGGGAATCGGTTGGACCCGTTGGCGGCATGGAACCGAAAGGTTCCGAGACCGCGTTTATGGTCAAGAACGGCGACCGCTTCTTCTTCTTCGCCGAAAGCGGCGATCTCGTGATCGGTAAACTCACGTCCAAGGGTTACGAAGAGCTCGACCGCGCGAAGCTCCTGGAGCAAACCAACGCCGCGTTTGGCCGTAAGGTCGTGTGGTGCGCCCCCGCCTACGCCGACAAGAAGGCGTTCATTCGCAACGGGAAGGAAATCATCTGCGTGGATCTGGCGAAATAGGGTGAAACGAGCCGCGCAGCAGCGAAGGCCCACCAACCGACAAGGTCTTGGTGGGCCTAACTAGCGTGCCCCGCACAAGTCGTATCGCGTCAGGAAGTCTTCGGCGCGAAGCGAAGCGGTTGATTGCTTTGGAAGAGAGTGAGTTGGCGGAGGTATTCCTTTCGCGTGTCGGCGTCTTTGTCTGCGAGCATGTCCAGTGCCTTTTGCTGCCACTCCTCCGCCTCGGCGAACCTCCCACACTCCGCCAGCGCCATCGCGAGTGTATTCGCGCACATATACGATTTCCACCCATCCAGCGTAGGCTTCACTCGTTGGCATAGTTACTCCTGGCGTTTCGGAGCGTGATCTTCCACCATCTGCAGCCGTACTTTCCGGTGCGGCATTTCGGCCTCACGCACGGCGGGTTGGTCGTCGTACGTTCGGCCGTCGAGCTTGCGGCCGGTTTCGTTCTTACGCACTCCCCCCCACTGCTTGAAAAAGAACGACACGCCACTCGTCTTGCACTGATTGCGGAGCGAGCGTACCCATTCCGCCGCCATCGGCCGTGCGCCGTGGCCACTCTCGCCGCCAACAATCATCCAGTGAATGCCAGTGAGATCGACTTGCCCCAAGTCTTCCAGTAGCGGTTCGACGGAAAGGAATCGCACCTGAGCCGGGGCGGTGCGTAAGTGCTCAAGGCGCGGTAAGCCATGACGCCGATTCTCGACGCTCACGCCCCACCACACATGCGGCAAGTCGGCAGCAAAGCGCAAGGCGCCGTGCAGCATCTCTGCCATGCGTTCCGCTCGCTTCGTGAGAACCTGATAGGTGTGCCAGTCAGCAGTCGCCATGACGCGAGCCACGCGAACGATGTACTCGTCGGGAACGTCGGCGTGGAACAGGTCGCTCATCGAGTTGACGAACACACGTCGGCGTGCGGTCCAGAGAAATGGCTCTGGCAGCTTTTCGGGCACGAGCCGCAAGTCGAAACCCTGCTCGTAAGGATGTCCCTTCACGCCGCGAAATCGTTCGGCGAATGTCGAAGCATAGCAATGAGTACAGCCTGGGCTGATCTTCGTGCAACCTCGAACCGGATTCCATGTTGTGTCGGTCCATTCAATCCGGGTGTGGTCGCTCATAACTCACTCTCCGAGTAGCTCTGTTGAAACCTTGGTGTTTTGTTAGAACCCCGGCTTTAGCCGACGGAAAGCTCAGACCGGCGAAAGCCCAATGCCACTGACTTTTTAGTGGAGCGGCCTGCCGCAGGCGGGGCGTGGGGGAAGCCCCCATTACCCCGGCCCAAAGTCGCTTGCTTTCTCGACGTTTCTCGTGGGGCAGGCCGAGTGGCAGAATTTGTCTGCAAATTGTCAGGGTTGTCGGCGGGTTGACCGCGTTCGGACGGTTTCGGAATTGCCCTCCCGGTTATGTTACATTTTTGCGATTGCTCCACTTCCGTTCTGTTACACCTCGCCAGTTGCCCCGCTTCGCTCTTCGCAACTCCGTTCTGTTACACCTTCGCGATTGCCCTGTTCATGTTTCCGCGATTCTCTCGTCTACCAGATAGGCGCGGCGCAGCAGCTTCCCGCGCACAAGCCAACGTCGCTTGAACGCCTTGGCGTTTTTGAATGTTCATCTTATAATAGTATACAAAAATACAAATTTATCAATAATAATTCCCAGCGAATTGTTCCAGAGTTTCGTTGGACCGCGATAGTCGGAAACCTGCCACCATTCGCCGGGGCGAACATTCGCGCTCAGTTCAGCTTCGTGTACCATGTCGGCACCATGAATGACGAATCCGCCCTGCTCGCTGCCATCATTGCGCACCCCGACGAGGATACGCCGCGGCTGGCCTACGCCGACTGGCTCGATGAACACGACCAGCCCGAACGGGCCGAAATGATCCGGGTTCAATGCACCTACACGGCCATTTCGCCCACTCAGCGCGAATACCCGGATCTCCAGGAAGGCTTGTGGCGAACCAACGCCCGATGCTGGCAGTGGATGAAAACCAGTCGGCCCCCTCTCCCGCCGGGGTTCAAATACGCCAGCACGCACGTCTTTGACCAGTACCAGCGTGGATTCGTCCACAGCGTCCTCGGCGTGACCCAACCCACACACGGATCACCCACTGCCGCAGAGGCGGAGGCGATTTGCCGGGGCTGGGCGGAACTGGTTGCCACCACTACGGTTCGAAAGCTCAAACTTCCGACTGTTCTCCCCACCCAGCTCACCCAGATACTCGCGATCCCGGAAGCTCATCACTTGGCCGATTTGCTCGTGAGTCCACAATGGGGGAACGAATGCGATGATCTGGCCCGCGCGATTGCCGACGCGGAGTCGGTTCGACGGCTCAAGCAGCTCGTTATTCGCGGAACGGTGTCGTCCACGGGCACCCAGGCACTCACCCGTGCCACATTCGAGAGGCTGGAATACTTCGACCTTCCGCAACTCGACTGCACACGAGACTCAGTGGCGCAGCTGATTGACGCACGCTGGTTCCAGTCGTTGATGCAAATCCGCATTCCCGACTCCACGGCCGAAGCGCTGCCAGCACTTCTCGTGGGTCTGGCCCATCTCCCACGACTCGAACATCTTTCACTGGAAGTCGCGCACTCGCCCTCGCCCAAGACATTCCCCACCGGTCGCGGATTCCGCGAACTGGCGCAGTTGTTCCTCTGGGGCGAGCATGCATCACGCGCAGCCAACTGGCTGGCGAACGAAAAGATGCCGAAACTGATTGAGTTCCACATTGCTGGGTTGAAAAGTAGGGGATTCTATGCTCTGCGTTCGGCTGCGTGGTTCAAACAATTGTGGATGCTCTACCTGCATAACTGCTTTTTGAACGACCGTTTGGTCACGGCACTCACCAAATCGGATCTTCCCGAACTTCGCATCATGCGTCTCGGCAACAATCCATTCGGAAGAGCGGGACTCCTGGCACTCGCGGACGGTTCGCGGTTGCCGAATCTCACGACGCTCGATTTGAATTGCACCTACGTCCAGAACGCCACGTCCGATGATCTCGTGCAATTCGCCACAGCGCTCAACCGCCCCCAGCTTCGCAATCTCTGGCTCGACCACTGGCCGCTCGGGCCCGCTGGCGCAAAGGCGCTGGCGGCGAATCCGTCGCTGTCGAATCTGACCGCGCTGTCCGTGAATTACTGTCGGATTGGCAACGAGGGGATGAATGCTCTGGTGCGTTCGCCCCACCTCCGCAATCTTTACGCGCTCGGTGTGGCCGGGAACGACCTGAACAAACCGACCGCACTGGCCAGGCCCGAGTTTTTGCCGCGATTGAAACTGATCTGGCTCCAAAACAACCGGATCGCTTCGGCAAGTGTGGCTCAACTCCAGGCCACCCGCCCATGGGCTGTAGAGGACACCGATGAGTGACGAATCCGCCCTACTCGCCGCGATCATCGCGCATGCGGACGAAGACACGCCGCGGCTGATCTACGCCGACTGGTTGGAGGAACACGAGGCGCCGATCCAGGCAGAATTCATTCGCTTGCAATGCCGGCTCGCGTCGTGCTCGGCCGCCGACCCGAATTACCCAGACCTACTCGAACGATACGCCGAAGTTGTTGCGCGGTTTCAACCGCTGGCCAAATACACCGTCCCCGAATTACCGCCGGGGTTCAAGTTCTACAACGATCTGACCCACGACCACGAGAACTTCCGCCGCGGGTTTCTGCACACCGTTCACGGCTCCTGGGTTGATGGTAACTGGGTCCCTTCAGACGAACAAGTGGAGCAAATCCACACCGGGCTGTCGCAACTCATCACGACCACAACCGCCCGCCAGCTCTCCTTGATCAACACGAACCGCGAACACCTGACACGCATCCTCACTGCTCCTGGAATCGATGCCATCACTGGACTGGATCTTCATCTGGCGTATCAGAACGAGGAAGCTGCCGAGTTGCTGGCGGTGCTCGCGGCTTCACCCTGCGTGCGTGGACTCGCTCGTCTGTCCTTGGTCGGATACACAACAGGGCTCGCGCCGCTGGCCGCGACGAAGTTTCCGCGCCTCCAACATCTCGGTCTGCCTGTCATCTTCGGTCAGGCACGCGACATTCGTTGGATGACCGAGGCGAAGTGGTTTCGCGAACTGCGAAGTATCCGTGCCGGAGGCAGCGATGAACCGGTGGTAGCGCTTTTGCTTTCTGCTTTCGCGAAATTGCCGCGGTTGGAATCGCTCGATCTAGGGGGATTCTACCTCGACACCGTCAAGAAGGGGTTCGGTTCCTCTCCTGGTTTCCCGGCACTGGCCCGACTGTCGGTCTCGCTCTATCGGGGGCAGGCCGGTGTTTCGGCTCTGGTGAAGGGACGTTTCCCCCAACTCACCGAACTCGAAGTGCAGAACATCCGCAGTGAACACATCCTGACACTGCTCAAAGCGAAATGGCTTCCTCGCTTGCGCGTGCTCACACTTCACAACGGAACACTCAGCGACAAGTCCGTGGTCGCACTGGCGAAGTCGTCTGTGGCGGCGAACCTCCGCATTCTTCGAGTGATTGACACCCCGCTGAGGAAAGGCGCTCTCCGGGCATTAAGTGACGGCGCGCGGTTCCCGAACCTCACCACGCTCGAATTCAGCACAGACACGGACACGGACAACCGGAAGCTGAAGACAGCAGATATAGTGGCCTTCGTGAAATCGCTGAACTTACCTCGCCTCCGGCACCTGAACCTCAGCGGCTGGCCGCTCGGCGATGCCGGCGCCAGAGCGCTGGCCGCGAACCCTTCACTGGCCAACCTCACGCGGCTGCTACTCAGTACGTGCGCGATTGGCGAGAAGGGACTCACGGCTCTGGTTCGCTCCCCACACCTTCAACAGTTGATCGAACTGGACGTGCGACACAACAAGCTGAAGACGGCCACCGCGCTTCGCAACAAGAACTATCTTCCGCATCTGGCGGCTGCGCATCTCGATGGCAACAACATCAACCACACGTCGCACCGCAAACTGACCCTGGCACGCGGACTGGCCGCGCAATAATTCGCGGCAAGGACCACCCCATGAGCGACCGCGACGCGCTACTCGCCGCAATCATCGCGAATCCGGACGAGGACACTCCACGCCTCGCTTACGCCGACTGGCTCGACGAGAACCTACCCGACAGAATACCCTCCCCGGCCGCCGGCCCATCAGCACGCGCGGAATACATTCGCGTGCAATGCCGGCTGGCGCAATATCCCTTCGACGAGCCGGACTATCCGGAACTGCTCGAACGCGAACGGGATCTCGCCAGGTGGCTCCAGACTCACGCCGCGAAAAAGGCAGAGGAACCGGCCCTGCCGGACGATCTCGAATGGTTCGGCGGCTTCGACAGCGGCGACGCGCGCACCTACTCGCGCGGATTCCCTGACGAGTTCGAGTACAACGACTACGACGACGAACCCACCGCGAACGTGGAGTGCATTCTCACAGCGCTGCCGGAAACGTTCGCCCACACGACACTCCGTACTCTCAGGATGGAGGAAGCCTACGGCGAAGAGGTCGCCGGGCTCGTGTGCAGTCCCGCCGTGTCTGGATTGCGCGGGCTGTCGTTGAGCGATGTCGATGACGACAACGGAGACGCCATTCGGGCCATTGCCGCATCCCCACACCTGCACCAACTGAAACGCCTGGATCTCGATTTCGACATCTCGGACGACGAATTGAAGGAACTCGCAAAATCGACCCACCTGGAGGCACTTGAGTTCCTTTCCCTCGATTACCCGTCCCCCGGTGGCCTGGTGTCATTGACAAAGGCCCGGTGGTTTCGCAATCTCCGTTCACTCCGCATCTGGAGCGACGACCACGATGTATTCAAGACGCTCGCTGATGGCCCAGAGATGCCGAATCTCGTCGAACTGATCTTCCGCGGCCCGATTGTACCTACGGTGCCCGCCGTGCGAAAATTCGTCGCGTCCGATTCGTTTCCCCAACTTAAGCGGCTGGAGGTGATGTACGCGCGCCTCACGCCGGAACATATCGCCGTTTTCGCGCGCGGATCATGGCCATTGCGGCACTTGACCCTCAATCGCGTCGGCGTGCATAAGTCCGGGGTGGAGTCTCTGGCGAAAGCCACATTCGCCGAATCTCTCCGCGTATTGGAACTTCCGGAATGTGAGATCACCGCGGGAGGCATTCAGGCCCTCGCGAACAGCCCGAAGCTATCCGGGCTCAAACATCTCGATCTGAAAGCCAACCCCATCGGCATCGGCGGGCTGGCCGCCATCGCCCGGAGCGAATCTCTCCGTGGACTGCGAAGTCTTTCGCTTGTGCACGGCAACGACGTCAAGGCTCTCATCGACTCCACCGCGATGCTCAATTTTCTCACGGCACTCGACCTCCCGGATCTCCGGCACCTGGAACTGGACCGCATGCCTGTCGGCGTGCGCGGGGCGCGGGCTATCGCTACCGGAAGTTCGTTCGCCAACCTGACGCGGTTGAGTCTCAACGAGTGTGGTCTGCGCGAAAACGGCGCGCGGGCGATTGTGGAATCTCGTATGCTTCCCTATCTGACCTCGCTGGAGTTGGCCGACAACGCAGCGGGCAAGGGCGTGGCAAAACTCGCCAGCGCAAAGGTGCTGCCGCGGCTCGGCCATGCTAATGTGATTCGCAATCGCATCCCGAGTTCCACACTCGCCCGCCTCCGCAAACGGCCGGGAGTGCAAGTATGAATTGGTCATTGGTCATTGGTCATTGGTCATTGGTCATTGGTCATTGATCATTAGTCATTGGTTGATGGTCTTCGGTTATTTGGTGCGGGGAGAGGGTTGAGTAACCCAAGACTCAAGGGGAAACCATGTCGAGTCTGCGATTCCAAGATCTCCAGGTGTACCAACTTGCCGAAGAGCTGGCCGATGCTGTGTGGGACATTGTGGAGAAATGGAACAACTTGGCCCGCGATACAGTGGGTAAACAACTCATTCGTGCAGCAGACAGCATCGGAGCCAACATCGCGGAAGGTGCGGGGAATCAAACGTTTAACAATAACCGGCGACATGTGCGAATTGCACGTGGCTCCTTCAATGAGACACAGCATTGGCTTTGTCGAGCATACCGCCGGAAACTCCTGACTCCGGACGAAACAACGAAACTGCAAGCTACCATCGAAACCCTCAGCCCGAAGTTGAACGCCTACCTGAAATCGATTGGTACAGGGCAATCCAAGCCACGCCCACAGTCCCCGAACAACGAAGAATCAATCACCACCGACCAATGACCCACAACCACTGACCACCGACCACCGATGACCACCGACCACCGACCCACAACCAATGACTAATGACCAATGACGAATGACTAATGACGAAGGACCAATGACGAATGCCCGCTTGGCCCACACAATCTGATTACAAGGACGCGCTCCAGAACCCCGATACCGCCTTCCGCGATTCGGATCTGCGAGTGAGTCAGGCGGAGCGCAGCCCGATGGGCGTGCCGCGCGCCCGGTCTGGTGCGTTCGCCAGCGTCTACAAAATGACGGGTCCGCAGGGTGTCGTTGCACTCAAGCTCTTCAACTTCCCCAACGAGGATCGCGCGCAGCGCTATAAAGCCGTTTCCGATTATCTGGAACTGGAACTGGGGCCGAAGAAGCCGCCATGTGTGGTGAAGTTTCAATACCACCTGGAAGGAATTCGCGTTGGGAAGGGTTGGTTCCCCACTCTGACAATGCCGTGGGTAAAGGGTGTGTCATTGGGCGAGTGGGTGCGGCAGACCATCGAGCGGAAGAATCCGGACGTTGCCGCGATGAAGAAGATGGCAGAGTCGTGGGCTGCACTCGTCCAGCAGCTTCAGGATGCGAAGATCGCCCACGGCGACCTGCAGCACGATAACGTGATGGTTGTCGGCGACGCACCGATACTCGTCGATTACGACGGCATGTGTGTGCCGGCGCTCGACCCGCCCGACCCAAATAAGAAGCTCGAACAGCTCGAATTCGGCAAGCCGGCGTATCAGCACCCTGCACGCCCCGCCGAGAAATTGAGCGGCAATCTCGACCATTTCGCTGCGTGGATCATCCTGATTGCGCTGCGAGCCATCGCCGCCGATCCGCAACTGTACGTCAAGTACGTTCTCAAAACCGACAACGAGAACCTGCTGTTCTCACCACACGACATGGCGACGCCAGAGAAGTCAATTCTCTGGCCCGACCTTCTGCGTTGCAAAGACCCAGAGGTGAGTGCCTGGTCGCGCGCGATTCGCGACTCGCTCGAGGAACCATTCGACAAAATTCCGCCGTTCACACTCGATCCATTCGACCGGCTTCGCAAGTTGGTAGCGGCGTTCCCGCGCGACTGGGCACAGATTGAAGTTGAAGCAGACCGGCTGAAGAAAACGGGGAAGAACATCCCGCCTGAGCTGGCAGATAGAGTGGATCCTGTCGGCGGATTGAAAGAGTTGTGCGATGCGCCGGTGAAGAACTGGTCCGCAATTCTTTCCGAAGGCGATCGGCTTACCGCAAGCGGCAAAAAGCTGACGCCGGAATTGAAGCGCACGGTCGAAGATGCCCGCAAACGCGTGGCGGCGCGCGAAGCCGTGAAGAAAGCCGTTGCCGCCGGCGATCCACGCCTGATTGTGACGGCGTACAAGCCGGAACTGGTCGACGACTGGGTCGATGAATCGCTCATTTCGTACGCCAAGGACGCCGCTGGACATGTGGTCCTTCTCGATAAGTTGAAGTCCGCGGCCGCTTCACCTGGCGACGGCCGGGCGATTGTAAAGTTGTGGGATGAGGTGTCTTCGCAACTCTCCGGCGTGGCGGAAGCTCGGAATTACGAGAAGCTCGCGGAGAGCTGGCGCGGACGAATCGATGCGGCAACGGAATACCTGCGCATCTTCAGCAAGACCCAGCCGATGGAACAGGAACTTGCGGAAGCGTGGCAAGCGGTCATCAAGGCGGGTCCACTTCACCCCACGCTTACCAACGAACACCGGAAGCGCGGCGAGGACGCGGTCCGCTGGGCTCCTCTGCTGGAGCAGCTGGGCCGCGTACCGCACATCGCCTCTTACGAAAACGACAAGAAGCTCGTGGCTGCATGGGGCACGGGTGGGGCGCTGGTCGGTTGCCGTGAAGCCAACGAGTTTGCAGCGCGCGTTAATGACGCGAATGCCCGCCTTGCACTCGTGCAAGCGCTGGAGCGGGCCATCAAACAGGCCGATGCGGGCGGATCGGAAGACGCGGTTCTCACCGCCGCGACAAAGTTTCCACCAGGGTATGTGCATCCCTACGAGACACGCGTTGGCGAAGGAACGGAAGCCATCAAGTTAATGGCCGATCTGCAGAAAACGCTGGCCCAGGAACATCCCTCCGATCGCAAGGTCGCTGCTGCCTACGATCGGCTTCGCGCAAAGAATCCCAAGCTCGCCAAGCGGCTGGATAAGGTCAACCCGACTCTCTTCGCGGAGGCCGAGGCCGCCGTCGCTCGGCGCAAGTTGCTCGATATGTTCGCTCTCATTGACGTCGAAGAACCGCGCGCCGACAAGCAGGATGAAAAGTGGCAATCGCTGTGGCACAAGCACGGAAAGATGCTTGCCGAACGTCGCGACCGCGAGGAACTCCGCACCCGGCTCACCCTCGCTCGCGATCGCCTCACGAAGTGGGGCAAGTTGAATGAGGCACTCAACGCCCGCGATATGTTCCTGCTCCGGAAACGCTATGCGACATGTTCCGAGCAACTGGCCGGTTATCCGCCACTCATCGAACGGATGGGCGAGATTCAATCACTCCTGGCCAAGGCGGATCGTGTTATCGGCATTCAGGAGAAACTGGCCGCGGGGAGAGTGCTCACGGCCGATGACCTGAAGTTCCTGCGCGAGAACCACGAGGCGTTCAGCACAGAGATCAAGAAAGAGATCGAGAGGCAGATTCGCTCGCGGCTGGCGGGTGAGGCGAAACTGGTCCCGGCTTACCCGGCCTACCAAGTGACCGGCAGTCGCGGGGGGCTGGTAAAAGCATGCTGGGCCTGGGGCGGACACGGGCTGATTTCGCATTGTGTCGTGGTTGTGGATGGCCGCCGATTCCTCGGCAACCCGGATGAAGCCGATCCGTATTCGCGCCTGACCTGTAAGGCCGAAAATCACCAACGTGAGGGGGGCGGAATCACGGTCGTACCGCCCGCTGGTGCATCGCAGGCGTATGTCACGATTTGGCCGGTGGTGGAACTGGGCTGGACGACGGTTCACGGTCCGCCGCTCACGGTGGGACCCGTACCAGTCGGACGCTGGTGAAGTTCCTTCGGAACAGTTCCAAGTTCCAGAGTTCCAAGTTAAAAACCAAATGAGGAACTGGCCTTCGTTTTCAAACTTGGAACTTTGGAACCCCGGAACTGTTCCAGGTTGAAAACCAAATGAGGAACTGGCCTTCGTTTTCAAACTTGGAACTTGGAACTGTTCTGAAGGAACTTCGAGTGGAGGGTTGAGGTGGGACAGGGAACACAGCAAGTTGCCGGCGCGGCGGGTGACCAGTTCTACGTCACTCACTGCACCACTGCCGACAGCGTGCTGAACAATCCGGGCTACGCGGTGCGCGCGTCATCGTCCAGGGAAGCGGACGTCCTCGACGCGGCGTTTCATTATCCGCCGTATGAACTCCCCATCGATATGTGGAAGGACTTACCACGGGTCGAAGATGCACCTCGTCGGCTGGCCCGAACGGAAGATCCCGATGAGGGTGTGTGGGTGGTGCATTCTGCATACCTCGCGAAAGATACCGTTGATCGTGATCGCTCGTATTTTTCGCATCTCTTGCTCTTGCCATTCGCGAATCCTCTGGATGTGCTGCGGTCGTGGGGCGCTGAAGGGTGGGTGAAGAGCTATCCGCAAGGTGCGGATAAGAAGTTGCCCGGCGGCGCCCGGCTGCCGGTGGGGACGCTGGTAAACGACGACACACTCACCGCATTTCTCGGCGACAACCCCCCTGGCCCCACCGTATTGAGCGCGGCTGTTTGTCCGGCCCGATTGCGCGGGCCGGCTCGCGAACGACGGGATCTCTTCGCGCGGATGTTGCAGGCGCTATTGGTATACACTGCGGTCGAGAATGAATCGCGACGACGGCTTTACATTCACGCGGAACCAGGCGTAATTGCGCTTTTGCTTTACGGGGCAATCCGGCTCCTGCCGCCAAGTGTGACCGAGAATCTCACGTTCTCCACGTTTGAGCCCTACCACCGCAACCTCCGCGATTACAAACTGGCCGATGTTGTCGGTACGTACCTGGGCGGCCCCGACCGGTGGTTAGACCCCGATCTGGGCACCACGCGTGGCGTTGCGCTGGACACGTTCGATCTCGATGGCAAATTCCGCCGCTCCTCGCCTGAATTGCGCTCTCCGCTGGCGTCATCGCTACCCGAAGGTGTGAGCGACCTGATCGAACTGGCCATTCGCGGCGAGTGGAACCTCCTTTCGGGGGTGCGGCAGGCGGTTGGCGGGGAGCCAGATGGCCTTCGCAAAGCCGGCAAAGCGCTGGCTCGCGAACGTGGACTGATTCGCGTGGACGACGAGACGGCGGGTATCGATGAGCTGATCAAGCTTCAAGAGGACAAAGTCGCAGCGGATGAGTTGATGCAGCCGCCGCGCGTGGACAAAGTGTGGAAGGTGGTGAAGAAGCACCTGCCGCGCCCCGAAGTGCGGAAGGCGTTCACCAAGCTGATTGCCCAGCCGGAGCGCGTCAAGGAACTCTGGGAAGAAGGATTTGAGGCGATTCTCAAAGAGGACTTCCGGAAGTGGGACTTGCACTGGACGGTGCTCCGTGAGGCGATTGGGCCAGAGGAATTGCGAAAACTGCTGAACAAAGTCGTCGGTAGCGAGAAGAACGAGGGCCGCTTGGTCCGTCTGTCAACAGAAGTGCGTTCGCGCCTCCGAACCGTGTGCGCGGAGGTTGGGCTGATGTCGCCGCGGTCACTGCTCGTACCGGTTGGACTCGGCGAAGTGGAATCTCTCTTGGCCTCCACTCCCGAGTGTGCTGGGTATTCTGCTTTTGTGCTGATGGGGAAGGATGAACTGGGCTGGCTGGATCACATCCCCGCGCTGGAGCGCCCGCAGATGCGCAAGCGGGCACGAGAGTATTTGTATACTGCTCCCGCCGCCGCGCTGGCTGCTTATGTTCACGCCGCACGCGACTATCTCGACTCGAACTCGTACTTCCTCGATGTGCTGTTCAAGTCCTATTCACCCAGCGCCGCGAAGCTGATGGATAAGCTTCTCTCTGTGAGCACGCTGGAGTCGGGCGACTGGCTGAAGTTGTGCAAGTCGGTCAAGCTGACGCAGGAGAAGTGGGGGGAATACTTGTTGGAGAAGGACCGGCTCGCGAGTCTCCTGTTTGGGCTCCGAAGTGAGGAGGGCGGCAAGGAAGTCTGGGATGCCTATTTGGGTTCGCTCACTCCTGCACTCATTTCACCGGATCTGATCGAGGTACAACCGGGAGACGATCCGCAGGTGATTCACAATTGGGAGCGGAACGTTCACAACCATCTGCGGATCGCGGCCGAACGGTTGACGAAAGCCGGCGTCAAGCTGGCCCCCGCGTTGCCCGAAGGCGGCGTGGCCAAGTTGTTCGCGGCGAACAATCTCATCAAGTGGGTGGACGATCCCGCTTCGGCCGAACGCGACGGCTCTGAAGAAGTGAAACACGCCTGTGCCATCTTTGAAGTGGATCCTCTGTTATTGGTTAGCGTGGCGTATCGGCGAGGTGGATTCGACCAGTGTGATCCCGAGGGGGACTCAGAGTCGCTCGAACCGATCGTTGCGCTATTCCGGACGTGTTTCCCGGTGGATGCGAGTTTCAACACCGCGAGTCGGGCGACCCGGGAAGTCATTCGGCTTTCACACGATTGTCCTGTCCAGACGCGCGGAGCTCTCCAGGCAGTTCTTCTTCACTCCTGTGTGCCGGATATTCATTACCAGTCGCTCCTCCACGCAACGTGGCAGGAGCCGTTACACCCCTATGCCATTGCGCTGCTCAATGAGTGGATCAGCCGGGGTGTGAAAAGGGGGGCACCGAAGTATGCGGCCCCGGCAGGGCCGCTCGAAGCGGCGCCGGTCGTGGAAGCTCCGTTTGCCGACGACGAGGAGAATGAAGAAAGCTCGGTGCCCGAACCGGTCATCCAGAAGAGGGGGAGACGGAAAGGCAAGTCTCGCGGAAAGGGGAGCAATCTTGGGACCTGGTTGACGATTGTGGTGCTGGCCGCGGGGGCGATTGGTTTGGTCATTGTCGCGGCCCGGAAGCTCGGTAACGCCAACGAAGCGCCACCGACGCAGCCGGACAAACCGAAGATTGAAAAACCGCCGCCTCTGCCCAAGATCGATTCCAAGGTCAATCCCAATGAGCCGAGCAAGGGCGGGAAGAACGCGATGGATAAGGACAAGACGGATAAGTGAGTGCTTACTGTGCGGAGCCGATCATGAGAGGGTTGAAGGGCGGCGGATTCCTGCTGGTGCTGGGGATTCCCCTGGCGTTGTACTGCGCTCTGCAAATTAAGGGCGTGGTGCGCGCCGACATGATTGTGTCTAACCCACCCGAAGATCGCGGCGCGACCAAAGAGAAGCTGACCGCCGACCACGCGAAGACAACCGCGTGGCTCAACGAGGTACGGAAGGCCACTACAATCGCCGGTCAATATCGGCAGGCCGGGCCCGAGGACGTCAGTCGCGACGACATGGTCGCCAGCGCGGTGAAGACTTCCGCTGCACGCTCAGCCGACCTCAACGATCTCGATCTGTTCCTGTCCGACATTGAGGCGCCGAAGTTCACGGGCAAGCTGGAGACGCAATACAAGAAGTGGATGGAGGAACGGAAGGAACTGAAGCGTGACGCGGATGCCGTCGCAACGTGGCTCGCGAAACCGCCCACGATCAACTCCGCGGCCGACGCGAACCGGGCGATGGACACAGTTATCGGCTTCATCAATCAGTATTCATCGCGGTCGAAGTTTGCGGACAAGGCGAAGGCCGCGGTGTGGCGGATCCGTGCCCGTCTGGCGGTCATTGATGCACTCACGGCGCTTGCCAATTCGCAATACCGCACGGCGGTGCAGGTGAAGTTGCCTTTGGAGTCGGGTAACAACACCGTCAAGACGGCCGTGGAGAATCTGAAGGGGTTGAAGGACCAGATCGTAATACTCAAGGCGGAAGTGCGTCAGGCGGATGACGAGAAGGCAACTCTCGATGCTCCTCTCCAGGCCGCAATCGACGCCAAGGGAGTCGTGGCGGACGAGTGCGCGGCTCGCGAGGAACTTCTCGACCTCTTTGCCAAGGACGATCTCTTTACCAATGCCGCCGGGGTGGCGGCGTGGCTCAAGCAGGTCGGTGCGCAGTACCGCAAGACCAAGGACGAGCGAGTGCGTATGCTCATCCGCGAGAAGTTGCAGGAGTTTTGCGACGCGTTCATTCCGGAAACAGCGCGGTTGGACGACGATGTACTGGTGAGGGGCAAGTTGGTGCCGCGCAAGGACGTGGTCATCAAGTATCAGGAGGAAGCGGGCGGTGCGGTGATGCGCAAGCCTCTCTCCGGCGATCTGGACGGAGTGAATGAGTTCAATTTGGCGAAAAAATATCCCGGTGACACGACCTTCGTGGTGTACATGGGTTCGGAAGAATATCCGAAAGACTTGAAGCCGACGCCACAGAGTCAGGCAGCGGTGCTCTACAACGGCGAACGCAAAAAGCTGGCGGATAGCACAACCATGCCGAAATGGACGGCAAAATCGGTGGATGAGTTAAAAAAGAAGTGCGAGGCTCAAAAGGACTTGGTAGACCTGTTGCAAACACCCGGCGGTGGTAGTGTGGGGAAAGAGCCAAAGATCTGGACGCGGCTGAGTGGCCTTGCGGCCGGCATGGTCGGCAACGCGGATTTGTTTGAGAGCAATCAATAGGGTGGTTGGCCCATGCGGCAGCCGACATTCGGCTGGGGCGGTTATGAATCTGCTTTTGGCGTGGAAGAAGGTTCTGCTGTTTGGCTTGTTCGGGGCGGTCGGCTGTCTGGCCGGCTGGCTCGTCGGTGAACCGTATTTGCTCATTGTTGAAGCGGCAACACCCGCCGGAGCTGGCCGCGCCCCGTCGCTCATTTCCAAGCCGGCGCCCCCCTCCATCGAACCTCCTCCGCCACCCAGCGAATTCCGCGATCGACTCAATGCGGCTGGGGCCAAGACGGGCGACATCCAGATCTCGCTCATCTGGTTCAACACCAACGACCTTGACCTGCATTGCATCGATCCGTCCGGCTTCGAGATTTTCTGGAAGCCCGAACACCGCCGCTCACCCGCGGGCGGCGAACTAGACGTGGATCGCAATGCGGGTTGCAATCGGCTGACTGCCGAACCCGTTGAGAACATCTACTGGGCGAAGGGTACCGCCCCGATGGGCCGGTATCGCGTCTATCTCGACTTCTACCAGCGCTGCTCTGGCGCCCCGAACGAAACAACCTACAAGATCAACGTACTGCACAGCGGTGAGCGAAAGGAGTTCTCCGGTACCATCGCACGCGAAGACACTGCGGGTGGAGGGCCGGGACGACTTATCTACGAGTTTCAACTGGAACCAAAGCTCGAACTATTCACGCCGACCGACTTCGAGATTGCACCCGATCGTTCACAACCGCTCAAAGTTCCGTTTGCTGTTCGTCGTGACTACTATCAGGGGAAAATCGAAGTCAAAGTCGAGAATCTCCCGCCGCATGTCACTGCCGATTCGGTCACCCTTCAACCCAATCAGAGCGAGGGTGAACTGACCCTCAAGGCAACCTCGGCGGCAGTCGTCGGCAAATCGAAGATCAAGATCGTCGCGACTGGTGACGGCGTCAGCAATTCGGCCGATCCGCAACTCACGATCGCTCACCCACCCATTTCATTTTCGCTCGTTACCGTTCTCGCCATCGGTGTCTGGACGGCCCTTCTGGCGGTTGGGCTGTGTCTGGCACTTCTTGCGGGGCAGAATCACTACCTCGGCAAGCCGCTGTTCGCGCCAAGTTCTGTGCCCCTTGTGATGGTGATTCTGGGCGCCATCGCTGCGGGGTTCGTTTCTGGCACGATTGGGCAATCGCTGTTCTTCGTGTTTTTGTCCATTGGGGTAGCGAAACTTGGCCTTGTCTTCGGCTGGATGCTGCTCGGTGTTCTGTTGGGTTGGGGGGTGAGCTTCTTCATTCCCAATCTGGACAGCAAAAAGGCTGCACTTGCGGGTTTAGCAGGCGGGTTCCTTGGTGGCGTCGTGTTCTGGATCATGTCCTACGCCGCCGACCTGATTGGCCGCTTCGGTGGGGCTGCGCTGCTGGGCTTTTGCATCGGGCTGATGGTCGCGATGGTGGAAGTGGCGTTCCGGCGAGCGTGGCTCGAAGTGCGCTTCAGCGAGCGCGAAGTGATTACCGTGAATCTCGGTCCGGAACCGGTGAAGGTGGGGAGCGATGCCCGCGCCTGTACCGTGTGGGCTCGCGGGGCGAATCCCATTGCGCTCCGCTACTGGATTCGCGACAGCAAAGTGCATTGCGAAGAGGTACCGACGAAACGCGAAGTCATCGTAAACGACGGCGATAGTCGCACGGCGGGGAATGTGGTTGTGGTAGTCCGAACGGGAAGCGGTACGGAACCGGGAGCTCCCTCTCGTGGACCGGCAGCACCGGCGTTACCGGCGATTCCTCTTCCGCCACCGATCCCTGCGCCCGCCCCTCCACCCGTTTCGCAGCAACCAGTAGAACCGCGACCCGCGCTACCCACTCAGCCAGCTCCGCCTGCTCCTGCGCCAGCGAAGAGCATGCAGCCGGATTGGGACGATGGGATGCCGATGCCGATTGGCCCGCCTCCGCCTGCGCGGCCCGCTACGGCTTCGATCCTCGACATCGACGATATCCTCGCGGGTCGTCACCCCGCTCCCGCGCCAGCTGCGAAGGCCCCCGCACCGACCCCGGCTGCACCACCAGCACCAAAGCTGCCGGTACCAGCTGCGTCGAAGCCTCCGGCCCCCGCACCGCCACAGGCGGCAGCAAAGCCGCCCGTGCCGGCACCCAGCGTGGCCAAGCCTCCAGTACCTGCGCCGCCAACGCCAGCCGCCCCGAAACCTCCGGCTCCTGCTGCGAAGCCCCCAGCGCCGACGACTGCCGCAAAGCCGCCGATGCCTGCACCAAAGCCAACTGTGCCGCCAGTGCCGTCCGCGCCGAAGCCGCCAGCGCCTGCGGCTGCAACACCAGCCGCGAGCAGCCCGAAAACCACTGATCCCGACGCCTGCCCGTCGTGCGGCCGCAAGGCACACGGCAAGCCGGGCTCACGGTACTGTATGGTGTGCGACAGAACGTTTTAAGTGTTGCGCAGATGTGCACACTTCGTGTGCCGTTGTCTTTATTTGTCCGAGAACCACGGCACACGGAGACCCGCTACGACTTTGCGCAAGGGAACAGTCACAGGTCGTTTCAAAGACAATGTTCGCGAACTCCTTTCCCGACCGACTTCGAGGAGATTTCCGATGCCTTACGAGATGCAAATTGACCGTGCGAATCCCGGTTGTATCGTCTTCCTGGTAGACCTATCCAATTCCATGTTGGATGGGATTGCCGGTACGCCGCGGGCGAAAATGGACACCGTGTCCACTGCCATCAATCGCTTCTTTCAGGAACTCATCACCAGTTGCGAGAAGGGCGAAGAGAAGCCGCGAAACTATTTCGATGTGGGCCTGATTGGTTACACCACCGATGCCAACGGCGTTGCGATTGTCCGGCCGATGTTTCAGGGTGCGTTGACCGGGCGCGACCTGGTTTCGATCAGCGAACTGTACGATAACCCGCTGGAAATCGAGCGGCGTCGGAAGAAAGAATTCGTGGATGATGGCGCGGGTGGGCTTACCGAAGTGGAAAAGGAGATCGCCTTCCCCGTCTGGTTCCGCTCACCCCAGCCAACGGAAATGTTCGGCACGCCGATGTGCACCGCGATGGGCTATTGCGGGCAGGTACTCCGGGCGTGGATCGATGCCCACCCGAAGAGTTTCCCTCCCATGGTCATCAACTTGACCGACGGCGAATCGACCGATGGCATGCCGGTGCCGTTTGCGGACGATCTCAAGAACCTCACCACCGGTGACGGCAACGTGTTGCTCTTCAACTGTCACCTGTCGGGGCGCGATGCACAACCGGTATTCCTGCCGCCAACCGGCGAGATGCTGCCGGATGAATACGCGCGTGACCTTTTTGAGATGTCCAGCCCGTTGCCGGACAAGTTGCGGCATATGGCGGAAGTGAAGGGCATCTCCGCGCCGCTGGGATGCAAGGCGATGGCCTTCAATGCGGACGCCGTCAGCCTGCTGAAACTGCTGAACGTCGGCACGCAGGTTGTCGCCACCGCCACACTGCCGCCCCACCTGCGATAATCAGAGTTCCAAGTTCCAAAGTTCCACGTTCCACGTTGAAAACAGCAACCAAGCAGTTCGTTTTTCAACGTGGAACGTGGAACTTTGGAACTTGGAACCTGGAACTCTGAAACTTGGAACTCTGGATTTTGGATGATGGACCCCACTCCCGCAGAGTTGCCGCCCGGCTGCCTCGTGCTGCTGCTTCGTTTGGCGGCGGATATGACCGCCGATGTGGTCACGAGTCGCGGGGAACTTCCGCCATTCGTGGCGGCGCGGCAACTGGCCGACGAACTGCTCGAAGGATTGGTGAATACGGTCGCCGGTGGCTACGCCATCGGCGAAATTGATGTTGCTGTTCTCGGCTATCGCATTGCCGAAGATGGTACGCCGCAATTATTCTCGCTTCTGCCGGGAGACGACGCCAAACCGCGCTTCGTGCCGCTGACCCGGCTGTGTGAACTGCCGGTGGAAGTACGGGCCGGGGAAGGTCAACCGCGAAAGTGGACGCTCTTGCCGCCCTGCGAAGGTGATGCGGGGGCGAGCGCCGCGCTGGCGAGTGTTTACCAGATGGTTGCGGTGTGGCTCACCGGCCGCTTCACCAATCGCCCGCCGGTTGTGATTCACTGCACAACGCCCAAGGGACTGGATGACGTCTATTTCCGTATTGCCCGTTCGCTCAATCTGCTCACCACGGGCTACGGCCCCGCGCGCCTGCTGCACTACCTCTTCGACAACCAGGGCGAGCAAGGAGAACTCGCCACGTGCTGGGATCAACTGTTTGACGTTTCTTGCGTTCTCCCCGAGAACTTGGACACCGGCAAGCCGGTTCGTCGGGCTCTATGGGTCAACGATTGGGACATTACCGACCCCTGGGACGCGATCTTCGGTTATTCGTGGCAGGCTGACAGCATTGCATGGACGGAAGCGGGCGCTGGCTTTAGCCGCAATCACGCCGTGTGGACGCAAAAGATGGGGAATTCGCCTGAGCAGTGGGAAGATGCCTTCGCGGTGGAAGCCGCGAGTGGAGTTGCGGCGGTGGCAGATGGTGCCAGTACCGGGATTTACTGTCGCATCTGGGCGGATCAGCTTAGCCGGCGCTTTCTGACCGATCGCCCCGATACGCGCGACCCAATTTCTCTGAATAAATGGGTGAATGGGTTGCGAACGGAGTGGCGCTCCGCGATCAATTACAGTAATCTGAACTGGTCGAAGCAAGCGAAGGTGGATCAGGTCGGCGCGGCCGCCACTCTGCTGGGGTTGGAACTCGGTCCGGCGGATGAAGCTGGCAATCGTCCGTGGAGAGCGGGCGCGGTCGGCGATGCGAGTCTGTTCTGGGTGCGGAGCGGCCAGTTGCTCGCGAGCTTTCCGGTGGTGGCGGCGGATCAGTTCGGCTCGGCTCCGCTTCTGATTCGTTCCAACCCCGGTTTCAAGACGCTGGCCGTGGCGGCGGCAGGAACATGCCAGCCGGGCGATCGGTTCCTGCTGGCAACCGACGCCGTCGCCGCCCGACTGTTCAAGAGTACTGCGCTGGGTCCCGGTCCGGACTGGAGCCGATTCGAGACCATCAGCGAAGACGAATGGCGTGCCGAGCTGGATACCCTTCGCAACGCCAATGACATGGTGAACGATGACTGCACGCTGGTCGTACTGGAAGTGAGCGGCGCTGAAGACAGAATCGGAGCCGCAGGTGACGCAGATAAACACGGATCAGAAAGAGACGTAGACCGAGAACTGAGAACAGAAGACGGAAACGAGACACCAGAACAGAAGGCAAAAGACAGAAACCAGAGAATGGAAATGGAACAGGAGTCTGCAGGTTTGTCCGCTGACCTCTGTTCTCTGGCTTCTGAGCAAAACCCCGAACCTCAAGCACCAATTACGGAACACGTTGATCCACCGCCGGCGGATGAATCGCCGGCCGCCAGGGATGGTTTCCCGGAATCGACGGACCCCAGTGTCTGACATCCGCGAGGAACACATGCCCCGGTTTCGACTGACTGATATCCACACAATTCTCGTTGCCAGCGCGCTGGCATTTGCGCCGAGCTTGGCTTCCGCACAGGACGACGCCGAGAAAGCGGCCGAAAAGGCCGCCACCGAGGCCGAGAAGCAACGCGGCGAGATCCAGAAGAAGCTCGCTGGCGGCACTGAACTCCAGAAGCGGCTCCGTCTCGACAAGTTCGAGGCTGTCAAAGACACCGTGCACGTCACCGGCGTTTTTCTCGATGCGCCGCCTGCGAAAGCCGATGACCCCGTGCCGTTCGAGCAAGTCACGGACGAACTCTTCAAGTCGCTTCGCGATCAACTGAAGCACCCGACGCTCAAGTTCGACTCCAAGGGCATCACGCGTGTCCCGCCCGATCAGCATCCGCACGTTGTCCTTCAACTGGCTGCCAATGCTGCCGGGGCGAGGGGGGAGACTGCCGCGGATGAATGCAAGTTCGACAGCAGCCGGTTTAACGCGACCGGCGGGCTGGTCATAGTGGGGACACGCGGAAAAACTGATGCCGTCGGCAACTGGATCGCTGGGGCGATCCCGACCACGCTGGGCAAGCACCCCGCCGTCCGGGTTAAGGATGACAAGCCCGATGTGACCGCCGACGTGACCCCTGTCGAGTGGAAGCTCTCCACGGGCACGATTCAGAAGCTCCTGGCCGCTTCCGGAAAACCAGACGGAACCCCGGAAGAGAAGAACAAATACGCACTGCGGCGGTTGTGGGTCGAACGTGCGTTCTTCACCTACCAGATTGCAAAGCCGGAAGGCAAGGAAGCAACGGTGAGTCTCCGCTTTCGCATCGAAGGTGTGCGGATGGGGGAAGCTGAGGTGAAGGTGGAGTGGGCGGAGGACACCATCAATCCCATCGTGGCGGATGCGGCGGGTAAGCCGGTGCCGGCAGATTACGGAACGCTGGTGAGCGTGGTTTTGGAAGAGCCTGTGAAATCGCTGCGTACTGCTGTTGCGGATCACCCCGCCATTAAAGGAGACTACGTCCTTGATGGCGTCCGCATTGATCCAGGCACCACATTTGGTCCAGAGGGCGAACTCATCCTGGCGGGCGTGCAGCCGGGGCTTACCCCCGCAGACCAGAAGGATCTGGAAAAGCTGGTGCAATCAGGTTTCGAAGCGTACGGCAAAGGTAAGCCGCTGGCGGCAAAGTACGCGAAGGTCGCCAAGCAACCGGTCCTGGTGAAGGCGATGACCATTCTGCCGCTGGGCAAGGTGAAAGCCGACCTGCGCAACTGGGCCATCCGCACGAAAGACGACCTGAAGTTCCTCCGCCTGTATTTCCCCGACAATATCGAGTCGCTCAAGAAACGCTATTACGTTGACGAAGGTGGCCTCGTGCTGCTCTATCGGCCCTCGAACCTCGCGGACATCAAGGACGTGGAGGCCGAGTTCAAGCGTGCGCTGAAGACCCACTTGGAGGGTGGCATTCCGCAACCAACAGGCGCCGCACCGCCGGTCGCGAGTCATACGGACGCGGCAGAGAAGGAACCACTTCTCCCCAGCCTGACCGCCTACCTCCGTAAAGAAATGGCCGGCGATCAGAAGAAGTGGAACGGCGTGCTGATTGAACGCGGCTATTTCGATCTGGCGAACAAGAACAAGTACACCATTCTCGGCGTCGTGGACACGCCGCAGCAGAATACGGAACTTCAGAACTTGCTCGAATCGCTGAAGGCCGATCCGAAGTGGGTGGAGTATTTCACTCCGGAAGAGCCGACCAAGGTTGCGCTCGATGTGATTCCCATGCACGAAATGCTCGATCGCGTTAAACGAGTCACGCCGGCGTACCCCGTCTTCGATGGCATCCGCATTGAGTCCGCCCGCTACGACGCCAATGTGAACCTCATCTTCGATGCCCATATCGTCGGTGAACTCGACCGCGATGCGGCTCCGCGTCTGGCGGAGCTTCTCAAGAACTCGACCTACAAACGCCGCGTGGCCGCCGGCAAGCAGGTGTTGATTGTCCGGCACGATGGCCCGGCGTACTCGGACGATCAGGTCGCGAACTTCAGCCTCGGTTATGGTGCGAAGCTCCTGGCGAAGGCCCCTGCGAGCAAGGAAGACCGGCAGAAAGCGAAGGAATGGCTCGATGTTGCCATGCTGCACTACCCGAACGAGGCTGCGGTGTGGTTCCTGAGCGCATACTACAACTACACGAACACGGCCGAGGATAAAGACAGTCGCATGGAGCTCGTCCGCCGCGACCTGTATCGCACGATCGATCTGGAAGGTCCGCTGGCGTTCAACGGCCCGGCGCAGCGGAAACGCCGCTACGACACCGCGAAGGACTTGCAGGGTCCTATTCGCAACGAGCTGGAAGCACTCTGGCTGGATTACTTCCGCGAAGTCAAGGACGGGGCGAAGCCCATGACGATGACAAAGAAGTAGGCGTGGTGCGTCTCATGTTCGTAGGGCGGAAACCCTACGAAGATTACGAACATGTGATGCGGCGTTACCCCTGGACCACCCGACTCCGGCGCGTCATCATGAACCTCACGCAGTCCGTTCCGCCGCGTGAGGTTCGCTCATGTCCTCTCCGTTTCCTCTTCACCGGCTGGTTCTGTTTGGACTGTACGGCGCTCTTGCTGGCTTTTTGATCGCTCTTCTTTTGGGCGAATTCGTCTGGTGGCTGCTGGCCCCCTCTTCGCCGGAAGGTCAAGCATTCGTTCCCTCCGGGCCGGTGTTGGCCCATACTCCGCCACCTCTACCCCCTCCAGTCCCGCAACTGGCTATCACAGCTTCCCCGCGCGTGTCGGTGTATCCCGGTGGGCAAAACACGGTGAGAGTGCGCCTGGCGCGTGCTCACTTTAACGCGCCCGTCGCGCTCCAGTGGACCTCCAGTCCACCCGGGCTGAGTGCAACCGACCTGACCATCCCCGCAGATCAGACAAGTGGGCAGGTCGTGGTTAAGGCTGCAGCGGACGCGCCACCGGGCGTCTACCAACTGACGGCAACCGCAACGGACGAGGGACACGTCGTTTCCACAACCGCGAAGGTGGAGGTCACGGTTGTGAAAATTCCGCCTGTCGGTGCACGACTGGCGGTGAGTGTGTCGCCCAAGATTCCGGTGTATCAGAACAGCAAAAACGCGTTTGGTGTGCGTGTGGCGCGGGGCGAATTCACGGGCGAGATCGCCATCGCGTTCAGCAGCTTGCCGGAGGGGGTAATAGCCCCGACCGTCACGATTCCCGCGGACAAGACCGATGCGACAGCCGAACTGATGGCGGAAGGTGACGTACCAACCGGCGTCCACAAACTGATGGTCACGGCGCGAGGCGGACCAAAAGGCGACTTGATGACCACTGCCGAAGCCCGCGTCGAGGTTCTTGCCAGCCCGAAACTCCCGCTGGATCTCGTGTTCGTGCTCGACTGCACCGGCAGTATGAAGAAGCCGCTAGCGGGGATTCGTGGAACTGTTCCGCAATTCGCGAAGCATCTGGGCAAGGCGCAATTGGATGTGCGTTTCGGTTTGGTGGGGTTCCAGGACACCACACTTGGCCAGCGCCTTAGAATTCTTCGCGTGAATAACGACAAACTGACCACCGATTTTGCTCAGTTCGGCGAGGCGATGGGCGAACTTCGGTTGGGGGGCGGTGGCGGGGAAGGCGAAAGTAGCCTCGATGGCCTGGCCGAAGCAGCGGACTATCCATTTCGCGAGGGTGCGGCGCGCGTGGCGTTGCTCATCACCGATGGCGGGCCGAAACGAATCGATGGTCGCATGAAGAGCATGGATGAAACAGTCAAGTACCTGCGCGAAAAGAAAATAAACCAGCTTCACATCGTTGCACTGCCCGAGCACAAGAAGCCGTTTGAGCCACTGTGGGCGGGGGCGAAGGGCAATTTCTTCGATCTGAAGGAAGCGAACGCCGCGGAGAGTTACGACAAACTGATGGCGGAGGTTGCGAAGGCGATTAGTGCGGCGGCCCCGCCACCGTCTGTCGGTAAACCACCGCAGGCCATCGCGGCCCCTGATCCCGATCTCTCGTCGCCGGATTTGGTGAAGCCGCCGACATTACCGGCCGGCGCGGAGCCCGATGAGCCCAAGCTTGAGCAGGTCATTACATCGGGCGTTTCAATGGTGATACCCGACACGCCTGAGAAGCCGACAGAACAGCCTGAGCCACCGAAGGGCTATCCGGTGTTGGCTCTCGTCGGCTGGGCCAGTGTCGTTACCAGTTTGGTCTGTCTTGCGGTGTTGCTGGGCCAATTGACGTTTCTTCCCGGGGAGAGACCCATCCTGGGCGTTGCCGCGGTTGGTTATGGGATGGGAGTGGCGGTCGGTCTTTCGGCGGGCGCGGGGGGGTATCTGGCTTTCGATCTGGTTGGTGTGCCGTTTCTCGGACGGTTGACGGCGGCGAGTGTGTTTGGGCTTTGTGTGGGAGTGGCGGTGCCGTGCGCCGAGTTCCTCCTTCGCTCGCCGCGAGCGTTGGAACCGGAGGCGGACCCTCGCTCACCAAGTACACCGCCGGGTTTGTTGGAGCCGGAACAAGAACGGAAGGCTGACGATCCTCGCCTGCCAGACCCACCCCGCCCGCCGGAGCCCGCCCGCGCGCCTGCCCCCTCACCTACGAAACCGCTGGAACTGGATGATGACCCGCTTCCTCTACCCGTGGCGGTGGTGAATCCAGCCCCAGTTATCAAGCCGAATATCACCGCGCCAAAGTCTACCGACGGCTGCCCCGGTTGTGGTCGAACGATACCCGGCTTGCCTGGGGAACGGTACTGTATGTTGTGCGACAAGACGTATTGATTGCTGTCTCCAGTTGAGGATTGGGACAGGACTCATGGTTTGCCGCAGCCCGTAGGACTGCATTTGTGGGCTTCTACTCTCCCCAATGGAGATCAATAGGCAGGTCAGAAGGCCTGCTTCACGATGCCGGACAGGCTTCGCCTGTCCACACCGAGTACCACAAGCGACAAAGTCAGTGACATTGGGCCAGTGGCCTGTCCCACAAGAAAGACTGCCGATCTGTCGGCTTGAGATTCCCGCGTTCTGATTGACTGCCGGAGGTTGTGATGCCTGCTCCGAAGATGCTTGCTGTGTTACCCAAGCCGGTGCTGTTCGGCCTCTATGGCGCCATTGGGGGCTTCCTCGGCGCGTTCTTGTTCGGCGAACTCATTATGCTGGTGCTGGAGCCGAAAAAGGCAGAAGCTGCCCCACCTCCCAAGCCGGAACCGCGCCTGGCGGTCGTTGCGTCGAAGGATCTCCAGATTTACCAGGGTGGCGTGAACAAGCTCTTCGTGCAGATTCTGCGCGATGAATTCGACGATCCGGTCACGATTCACCTCGATGGATTACCCACTGGAATCACCGCGAATGATGTGATTATTCCCAAGGGGAAGGATGAAACGGAGATCGAACTCCGTGCGGCGTTCAGTGCCAATCCCAGCCCATCAAGCGACCTGAAAGTGGTGGCGACGGCAAAGCCGGGCGGGAAAGTTGTCACTGCGACAAGCGGGTTCAAACTCGCCACACTCGCCTCGCCCATGCCGCAAGCCGACATCATGTTCGTGCTGGATGTGACCGCGAGTATGCAGAATCAGATTGATGGGTTGAAGGATGGCATCGGCACGTTTGCCAACGACCTGTATCGCGCGAAGGTCGATGCGCGTTTCGGGTGCGTGGCATTCCGCGACTTGACCGTTCCAGAATCGCCCGAATTCCCGCAGATGCAGTTGCTGAAGTTCAAAGGCGAAGTCTTCACCTCTGATGCCAGGGTCTTCAGCGATGAAGTGGCGAAACTCCGTGCGGTGGGGGGCGGGGACATCCCGGAGAGTAGCTTCGAGGCGCTTTCTGAAGCCGCAAGCATTACCGAGTGGCGCAAGTCCGCAATACGCACGCTGATTCTCATCACTGATGCCCCGCCGAAAATACTCGTTGGTCAAGGACAGTCAAAAAAAACCACAATCGATTCTCTGCGCGAGAACAAGATCGAGTTCTTGCATCTGGTGGTGAATCCCGCGGAAGTGCCGGTTTATACGGAGATTCAGCAAGGGGCGCTCGGCAGCGGCGACGACAAGGGGACAATCGATCGGGGGAAGATCTTCAATCTCTCCACGGTCGCCCGCGACAAAGCCGCGATGACCTCACGACTCTTGCCGGAAATGACCAAGGCCATCGTTGCGGCCGCGGAATCGAAGCGACCCGACACCAAGCCAGAATTGACCAAAAAGCCGCAAGAGAAACCCGTATTGCCCACGGTTGGGGCGGTTCAGTCAGGTGAAACTTACAACAAGAGCGACTCGGCACAGTTGGTCCTGGCTGTAGGCGTGTGGACTGGAGCCATCGCCGCTCTCGTTTGCCTCTTCCTTGTCAGTGGCCAGCATCATTACTTGCGCGGCACTCTTCCCGCGGTCGGGGGCATCCTGGCTGGGTTGGGCGGCGGGTTCATCGCTGGGGTTATCGGCGGCGCTGCCGGGCAGGGCCTTTTCCTTCTGGCCAATATCGACAACACGATCCTTGCGGCGATCTTCCGAATTATGGGCTGGACGATTCTCGGTTCGCTGGCGGGGTTGGGGCTGTCGCTGTTCGTTCCCAACCTGAAGCTCGTGTACGGTCTGGGCGGCGGGGCGATTGGCGGCGCGGTCGGCGCGATCGGTTACATCGCGGTGGCTGCTGTCGTGGGCATCGTGATGGAAAAGCTGACCGATTCGGACCTCGGTGGCAAAGTTGGTGCGGGACTCGGCCGCCTGGCGGGCGGGCTATTGCTCGGGCTGTTTATTGGGCTCATGGTCGCGGTGGTGGAAGCGGCATTCCGTCGAGCGTGGCTCGAAGTGCGGTATGGCCCACGCGAAATGGTGACGGTGAATCTCGGCACGGAGCCGGTGAAGGTAGGTGGGGATGCCAGTGTCTCGACAGTCTGGGCACGCGGGGCGGCGCCCGTGGAATTGCGGTATTTCATTCGCAACGGAAAGGTCATTTGCGACGATGTGCCGTCGCGTTCGGAATCGGTGGTGGGCGACGGCGACACCCGCGAAGTGGGGAATGTGACCGTGGTGGTTCGCACGGGCAGCGGGAAGGCTCCCGCGGCCACGGCTCGCCCCGCTCCGCCTCCTCGGCCCAAGGCCAAAGCGAAACCAATTCCACAACCAGAGTTGCAACCACTCGACCTCGATGATGACCCTCTGCCGTTGCCGGTTTCAGCTTCACCTCCACCCTCTGTTCCCCCTCCGGCACCAGCGCGAGCGACTCCACCCCCGGTCCCAACTGCTGCGGCTCCTGCTCGTCCGCCGGTGCCAGCGGCTCCTCCGCCGCGCCCCACAGCGCCGGCTGCCCCGCCACCACGGCCCGCAGCGCCCCCGGCCGCAGCGCCGGCGATCAAGCCCGTCACGCGCGATCCGGACGCTTGCCCCTCTTGCGGTCGGAAGAACCCCGGTCGCCCCGGGACGCGCTACTGCATGGTTTGTGACCAGACCTACTGAACCGCCGGGCCACAAGCGGTGTCAAGATCCACAGGAATACCCAATTCGGCTTGAGGGAATTTGCAATTCTGTATACTATGAATAAGTGGGCACTGTGTTCGCTCCACCGGCGCTCAAGCGGGGCAATTGCAGAGGTGTAACAGAACAGACCAATGTCACTTACTTTCTCTGCTGAAGTGGTAACTGTCGGGGCCTCCCGACGCCGGCAGGCGAGGCCGTGAGCCTACTCCCCGACAACCCTGACAATTTGCAGACAAATTCTGCCACCGGGTCTGCCAGAGGAGAAACGTCGAGAAAGCAAGCAACTTTGGGCCGGCGGCCTGCGGCAGGTTGGCCACACTAAAAGGCTCGAAAAGGGGCAACCAGGGGAAAAAAAGGCTCGACACCGGACACCAAACGACACCGGACGACACAGGAAAAGGCTCTAAACCGGAAACCAGCGGAAAAGAGCGGAAAACAGACTCGAAAACAGGACACATGAGGACACCGGAGGAAGCGATTCCCGCTCCCTTGCGGTCGCGGCTCGTTGAAAAACCTTACAAACTACCCTGGCCCCGTGCTTAGAAGCTTGCCAGCACCGGACCAAGGGTGAGGCGGTCGAATCGTAAAACGTTCCACGTGGAACGTCAGCGAACGTTAGAATGTTACTGGGGTGCACAATCGGCAAGGAGCTGTGCTGAGGGCAAGTTGTGGCATTATCGGCTCCTTCCACTCACGGCTTACCGCGAGCCACATGGTCGCGGTTGACCGAATCGCAACTGCTCGCGCAGTGTGAGGTGGACACGTACCGCGCCAGCGGCCCGGGGGGGCAGAAGCGGAACAAGACGAGTTCCGCCGTGCGCTTGCGGCATCTGCCCACCGGGCTGATCGTGATTGCCGAGGAAAGTCGCTCGCAGCACGAAAACAAGGCAAAAGCACTCAAGCGACTCTGGCACGCTCTATTTCTTGAATTGCGCGATCCTCTTGCCGTGGATGTGACACCCGAAGCCATCGGCGAACTGCCAGACTACACCTCCGCGCGCAGTTCAGATGGCCGGCTTCATATGAGTGCGAAAGACCCGCGGTTCTGGCCTGCCGTTGGCGTTGTTCTCGATGTGCTCAATGTAGTGGAAGCACGCGTGGCAGACGCGGCCCTTTTGCTTGGCATCTCGACCGGGAACCTGATCGATTTTCTTCAGACCGACCCGAAAGTGTGGCAGGAAGCCAACCGTCTCCGCAGCGTCTTCGGGCACAAAGCACTTCGATAAGCTCCAAATTCAGGTATGTCGACTCCGTTGAAGATCGAGTATGGTGAGAGCGGGAGTTTTGCCGCCTCCCCGCATTCATCCTGATATTCTTGTGGTGTCCGATGCCTCCCCCGGGATTTTCCTGGATTGATCCGCCGCGATTGGCCGCTCTGGCCTGCCCACAATCGAACGAAGATCTTCGCTGGCTGCGCCGGCACGGCATTGACGTGCTGATTTCGCTCACCGAGAATCCGCTGCCGCGACACTGGCTCAACGAGGCTGGCATGCTGGCGGTGTCCGTTCCCGTGCCGGACATGTCGCCGCCCTCGGACCGGCAAATTGACCACGTGATCACCACCATACGCAAGGCGAATGCGTCCGGAATGGGTGTCGCAATTCACTGCACGGCGGGGTTGGGCCGGACCGGAACTGTGCTCGCCGCGTACTTTGTCTCCACCGGCCTGTCTGCCCGCGAAGCGATGGTGAAAGTTCGCGATCTCCGCCCTGGTTCCGTGGAGACGGTAGAACAGGAACGCGCCATCGAGCGATTCGCCAGCCGACGCAACAAGCCTGCCGAAGAAGATCCGCCAGAAGAGATGGAATCGTCCTGAAGCCCACTCCCCTTGAGTAGCTTGCTTTGCGAGCGGTTCCTTAGCCGGAACCTTTCTCCCTTCTGTTGCTGAGAATCTGTGCGCTGCGTAGAACGTCCCAATCCGTTTTCTCAATTGCCTTTCGGATCCTCCTCGATGCGTCCCCTTTCCGCGCTGTTTTCGCTTGCCGCGTTTGCTGCGGTCATTTTCGGTATCGCGCTCGTCCCGATCTCACGCCCCGCGCCACCGCAAGAACGGAAGGTGAAGCTCGCGGTGCTGGTGGTCTTCGACCAGATGCGTGGCGACTTCCTTGCTCGTTGGCGGCCACTTTTCGGCAAGAACGGCTTTGCGCGGCTTCAGCGCGACGGCGCCTGGTTCACACACTGCTACTACCCCTACGCCACCACCACGACGGGGCCGGGCCACGCATCCATGCTCACGGGTGCCTGCCCAGACACACACGGAATTGTGAATAACACCTGGATGGAGAAGGGTACCTTGGTTTACTGCGCCACAGAGGAACCGTATCAATTTGTGCCGAAGCGTGAGCCGACCCCGGAGCCAAAGCCGGAGGGAGAAGGGAAGATTTCCGGCTCCGGCTCACCGAAGCGGTTATTGAGTGAGACGGTTGGCGATGTCCTGAAGGAGGCGACCGGTGGGTGGGCAAAAGTATTTGGCCTCTCGCTCAAGGATCGCTCGGCCATTCTGACCACCGGCCAGCGGCCCGATGGGGCTTACTGGTTCAGCAACGGTGTGTTTGGCACTTCCACGTACTACACCGAGAAGATTCACGATACCGGCGCCGTTGCCCCCTGGGTGGAGGCCTTTAACGATTCAAAACTTGCGAATTACTGGTACGGCAAAGACTGGACACGCTTGCGGCTGGATGTGGATTACACCAGGTGGAGCGGGCCGGATGACGTGCGCGGTGAGGGAAGGGGCGATGGCCAGGGGATTACCTTTCCCCACCCGACCACCGGTGGCAAGGATAAACGCGGACCAGCCTATTACCAGGCGCTTGCCAACTCGCCGTTCGGTAACGATCTGCTGCTGGAGTTTGCGAAGAAGTGCATAACGGAGGAAGGACTGGGCACGCACGACGTACCGGACCTGCTCGTTGTCAGTTTCTCATCGAACGATCTCATCGGCCACACCTGGGGCCCCGACTCGCAGGAAGTCCTCGACGTGACGCTCCGCTCGGACGTCGTCATGGCCAAGTTGCTCGCGTTTCTCGATGCGGCAGTTGGGGAGGGACAATACCTTCTCGCTGTCACCGCCGACCACGGCGTTTGCCCACTACCGGAGGTGAGTCAAAAGGGGATTGCACCGGACGCAGCACGTGTGAGTATCAAGACACTTCAGGCTGAAATCGATGCCTACCTCACCAAGCTCTTCCCCACCGTGAAGCCCGCAAGCGGGAAATCGGCGCGGTGGGTGGACGGCGTTCAGTTCCCGTGGGTGTATTTGAACCCGCAGGTGGTGAAAGCCAGTGGACAGACGCGTGAAGCGGTTGCGTCGGAAGTGGCGAAGTTCCTGGTTCCTGAGGCGAAGGAGCGTGTAAGCGGTGAGCGGAAACATGTGGCTCGCGCTTTCACGCGTGCAGACCTCGCGGGTCCGATTCCGGACTACGATCCGATCGCCGTTTGCGTGAAACGGTCGTACTATCCGAGCCGCAGCGGTGATGTGTACCTACTTCTGAAGCCGTATTCTATTCCTTCTGGCTCTCCCGCCACGCACGGCACCCCGTACAACTATGACCGGCACGTTCCGCTTCTGGTGTATGGCCCTGGCATTCGCGGCGGGGTGCGGGACGAATCGATCACTCCACAGGTGATTGCCAGCATTTTCGCGAAGGCGTTGAACATCCGTCTGCCGAAGGACGCTGCGTTCCCGGTGCCGGAAACGCTGGATTGATGAGCCGGCTTGGTGAACCGGAAGTGTCAACAATGGCCACTCGTGGCCATCGTTGACACTTCCGGTTTGTTGTTTGGCTTACCGCGCGCGGCTGGTGGGTTGCGCGGTGCCGAGTGGAATCGTCAGTTCGTGTGCGATGGTATCTCGCAACGAGCCGAGGAGCGATGTCCCCGGGAATTCGGAATAGTCTTCCGTATTGCGTCGGGGTGCAGAATCTTCAGCCGGTGGGAGCGTTTCGGCGAGGTAGAAGTCGCGTGTGACCGGATCGATCTCACGTCCTTCCGGCAGCGTACTGCCGGGCAATCCCGGTGGTTTCGCGCTTGCAGTACTGGCCACCGCCACCCCCATTGCAAACCCGAGCAGCATTTGCCGCAAAGTCATGGTTTCACCCCCAACTGGCGGACAGCAAGCGCGAACCTTCGCGCCTCGCACCCCGCAGAGTAGCGGAGGGATATAGCGTTGTGCGTGGGACGTGCAAGAGGGTATCGCGAGAGTTACCAGGAGAAGACGGAAAATGCGGCAAATGTGCCGCATAGGCATGTCTGGGGAATTTCCATTATCCAGAAGAGATAAATCCCAAGCGATTCGGGCCACCTTGCAGACATTTTCTTGAAGTTTCTCTTGACGCGATTCTGGCTGAGGTTATCACTCCGCAACGCAATCCAGAGACTGCACGCGGCGGGTGGCTCGGTTCGGGGGAACCGGGCAGTCGGTCGCGCCACCGTTCAAGGACGAATGCATGAACCGGGCGTGGAAACTCGCGGCGGGGGTTAGCCGACGGCATTTTCTGGCGTGGTCCGCTGCGTGTGGCGTTGCGGGCCTGCTTGGTTGCAAGAGCACTAAATCGGATCTCACCAAAGTCCAGTCGCGCTCACAGATCGGCGAAGACCCGGCTGATTCAGACACGGTTGCAACAATCGGCTCGAAGACAACGGTATCCAATACCGAATCGCTCGAAGTGAATGGCGTGGGTCTCGTCTATCAGTTACCCGGCACTGGCAGCAGTCCACCGCCGGGCGGTTGGCGGAACATGTTGGAAGAAAGCCTCAAGAAACTCAAACGCGACCAGTCTGTCAGCATCAAGGAACTCCTCGACGGTCCCTCGCGGACGACTTCACTCGTGCTTGTTGCGGCACTCGTTCCACCTGGGGCGCGTGAAGGCGAACAGATCGACGTCCAAATCACACTGCCTTCTGAAAGCAGAACGACGAGTTTGCAAGGGGGCGTCCTGTTCCCGGTTGAACTGATGACAACGGATACAACCGGCAACGTGCGCTCGCAGCTTCAAAATGGCACATCATCTGGACCCAGTGGGCGGCTTCTGCTTGGCAACGTGTGGGCCAAGGCAAAAGGGCCGCTCGTTGCGGGGAATTTCGTGCCGGTTGATGGTAAGTCTATGCGCCAGGATTCCGATTCCAACGGGAGGCCGACGTATCGCGCCGGAATGATTGCGGGCGGCGGGACCGTGCTCGCGACTCGTCCGTACCACCTGATCCTCAACCCCAGCGACCAGAACTCGCGCGTTGCTGCTGCCATCGCAATGCGATTAAACACGACGTTCCACGCCACCACTGACCCAAAACAGAAAGTCGCCGAGGCCAAGACAAAGGAACTCGTTCTCCTTCACGTCCCGGCTGGGTATCGTCATAACCACTATCGTTTCCTGCTCGTTGCGCGCCAGGTTCCATATTTCCCAATCGCCAGTGGAAGTCTGTACCGTCAGAAGCTCGAAGAGGAGCTAATGGACCCGTCCACGACGCTGACGGCGGCGGTGAAACTGGAGGCGCTCGGGGGCGACTGTCAGCGGAGCTTAAAACTTGGTCTGGAGAGCCCGTCGCCGTGGGTCAAGTTTGCTGCGGCGGAAGCACTTGCGTACCTGGGCGTTTCTGACGGTGCTGCCGGCGAACTGGCCCGGCTCGCGGAAGATCACCCTGCACTCCGGGCCAAGTGTCTTACGGCACTCGCATCGCTCGATGACGCAGCGAGTACCGACCGTCTCGTGGAAATGCTCGCCAGCTCTGATCCGGAGTTGCGGCAAGGTGCGTTCATCGCTTTGCGCTTAGCTGATGAACGGCACCCTGCCCTCAACGCCACTCTGATGAATCGCTCGTACTGGTTGCATCGACTCGCCCCAGATGCTCCCTCGGCTATTCACCTCAGCACCACCGGCCGAAGCGAGGTTTTGACCTTTGGCGATGGCGTGAAACTTCGTGGCCCGGTGCCGCCGATGTCGATTGGCGATGATTTCACCGTCTCCTGGCCGGCAGGTCAGCAGACCGCACGCGTGACACGCGTGGTTAAGGGGCGCGAGGATGCGGAAGTGCAGGAAGTTCGCTGTGAGCCAACCATCGCGTCTATCCTTGGCGCAATGGCAAGTCTTGGCGGAGGCTACTCGGAAGCGGTCGAACTGATCCGCAAGGCCGATCGTGCTGAAATCCTCGTCGGCAAGCTCTATATCGATGCGATTCCGCGCGAACTGAGCATTCAGCAGCTCGCCGGCTTCTCCAAAGTCGATCCGACGCTGGCGAAGGCAAACGTCGAAGTTGCCCGTGTGGGTACGCTGCGGGCTGCCGTGGACGCTAACGGTTTTGAACTGCCTGTCGCGCAGGAATCGCAAGTGCCTCCTGCCGGTGCACCGTTAGCCCGTCCACCACTCAATCGCGATCCCGGTCGGCTCTTTGGCCCGAAACGCGCAGCCGATACGCCAATCCTCGATCCGTCGGTTGTGCCGGCGGGGGGGCAGTAGTCAGGAGTCAGCGAGCAAGATCCGGGATCAGGACTGAGAAAACTCGCGGTCCTGATCCCGGATCTTTGCCACATGCCCTGCCCCAGCTTCTGATTCCTGTCCACCGACTCTTGTTCCCGACGCTGATATGCTGAAAAGATTGGAACTGGTCGGCTTCAAATCCTTTGCCGACAAAACACGGTTTGACTTCGCGCCGGGTGTCACCGGTATCGTTGGCCCGAATGGTTCGGGCAAGAGCAACGTCGTTGACGCGGTACGCTGGATTCTCGGTGAGCAATCGGCCAAAAGCCTTCGCGGCGGCGAGATGGCCGACGTCATTTTCAATGGCTCATCGTCGCGCAAAAGTCTCGGCCTGGCCGAGGTAACGGTTACCTTCGACAACTCGCGGCGGCTGCTGACACTCGATGCGGATGAGGTGCAACTTACGCGGCGCGTTTATCGCGACGGCACCGGCGAGTATCTCATCAACGGTCAGATGGCGCGGCTGAAGGACTTCAAGGAGATGTTCCTCGGCAGCGGTGCTGGTGCGGGTGGTTACACGATTATCGCACAGGGGCGCGTGGATGAACTACTGCAAGCGTCCACGAAGGACCGGCGCGAAATCTTCGACGAGGCTGCGGGAATCAGCCGATTCAAGGCAAAGAAGACCGAAACACTTCGCAAGCTGGCCTCGGTGGAACTGAACCTCACGCGATCAAAGGACCGGCTCGATTCACTCGATAGCCAGCTTCGTACATTGCGGATGCAGGCCGCGAAAGCGCAGAAATATAAGGAATACTCCGAGCGACTTCGCGAATTGCGTGTCGGGTTGAGTGTCCGCGAATATCGCGATTTGAGCGAGACTCTGGCGGTGGAGCAAGAGACGCTTGCCGCGTTGAAGCAGGAAGTCTCCAGTGCGACGTCAGAAGCCGAGCGACTCGAACAACTTGCGAAGGAACTCGACTGGGCTGTGACGCGCGGTGAGGAAGCACTTCGTCATCACGAAACACGGCTTGCTGATGCACGACAGCAGATCGCGGGTTTCGAGACAACATTCAAGCATGAGCGTGCTTCCGTCGCATCGCTTGAGGGGGAGTTACGTAAGGTCGGTCGCCAGCGAGCGGAACTCGGTTACCGGTTGCAAGCGATTGAAGCGGATGCCGTCCGCGCATCTGCCGAAGTTTCTGCAGCCGAGGAGCGGATGAACGCAGAACAACAACGTGCGGACGAAGTAAATGCGGCGCTTGCGGCAATCGTGGAGCAACTTGCGGAACTCGATCATGAGTACACGGAGGGTCAGGAACGTCAGTTCGAACTGGTCCGGGAGGCTGGTTCCAGCCGTGCGGCCGCAGATGCAACACTCACGCAGGTCCAGCGGCTCCAGAAAGAATATGAGAGCAAACGCCACACAATCGGCCAACGCACAGCGCACCGAGGGACGCTAACACAGGCTCTCGATGGACTTTCGCAGGCCGATGCCGACGTGCAAGCACGTCTCGCCGCAGCGCGTGGCCGGATGGAGAAACTCCGCAGCGATCAGGATTCACTCGCCGAGCGAATGCACAGCGAGCAAACTCGTCTTGAGGGATTACGCGTTCGCCAAGGTGATCTCCGTGGGCGAATCGACATTCTCGAAGATCTGGAACGGTCGCTCGAAGGGCTCGGCGCGGGTGTCGCTGCGGTCTGGCGGCGGTTGAATGCGGAATCGGACGTCACGGCTCCTGCGGTGCCGGTTTCGAAATCGGAAGTCCTGGGTCTTGTTGCCGATCTTCTCACGGTTCCGCATGACGTAGCGCCGTTTGTCGAACTGGCGCTCGGCGATATTGCGCAGCGGTTCGTCGTCCGTTCGCCAATCGCGGTAGCCGCGGTCGTTGCTGCGATTGGCGAACTGCCCGGCCGAGTGGGCTTTGTACCTCTTCAGGAGTTAGGAACCAGAGGACAGGAGACAGGAGTCGGAGGTCCGGGGGCAGGGGGCAGGGATCAGGAATGGGAGATAGGTTCTCACTTGGCTCCTGAGCCCCGACCCCTGGTTCCTGATGCACTCGCAAAGCAAGTGCGATGCGATCATCCCGATTGCAGGATGCTGCCCATTCAGTTGCTCGGTCGCGTGCTGCTGGCCGATTCGCTTGTCGAAGCACGCGCCTTGGCAGTGAATTATCCCGATTACCGCATTGTTACTCGCACTGGTGAACTGCTTGAAACGGATGGCACTCTCACGGTTGGTCCGTTCAAACTGGAAGCCGGGTTGGTCTCCCGCAAAAGTGAACTTCGTGAATTGCGCGAGCAGTATCGCGTGACGTCCGAACTGGTTGCGCGGTCGGAAGTGGAACTCGCCGCTTTGCGCCAACTCGCAGATGCGGCTGAGGGTGTCATCGAGGCTGTGCATACGGAAATTGCGCTGCTCTCTGACGAAGCCGGTGGCTTGCTTCAGCGCATCGCTCGCCAACGACAGCAGGTCGAATCGCTTGAGGGGGAGATTGAATTACTTCAACAGGAAAGCGACCTGCTCGAACGGCAAGTGCAAGAGGGGGAAGCAGCCTGGACCGCTGCGAGAATGGCTGCGGAGCGGGCGGAAGCGGATGCGGCGGAGTTGACAGCACGTTTGGCGGAGTTGAAGCATACGCAGGAAGTTGGCGAAGCGGAACGCGACCGCCGCCAACAAGCACACACCACAGCGCAAGTGACACTCAGCCGTGTGACGGCCGACCGGGACCGGGTTCACGAACGCATGGCGCAGATTGATGCCGAACTGCGCAAGCGCAAGATCGAAGCGGTGGATTTCTCATCTGTGGAGCATGCCATACGCGGTCGGCTGGGCGAATGTGTACTCGCCGTTCTTCGGGCCAGCGCCGGGCAAGCTGAGGTTTTTGCTGAGAAAGAGAACCGCGAACGAATGATCGCCGAGTTCGCAACTCAGGTGAGTGGAGATCGTCGTGCGCGCGAGGAGGTGCGCGACCGACTGCATGACCTTCGTCATGGTTGGCAGGAGAAACAGGCCGCAGCACACGCTCGTGAACTCGCCGTGCACGATCTCTCTGCTCGACGCGATGCAGTGGCAGCGCGGATTCGCGAAGATTATGGTGTGGAACTCAATGTTCTGGCGAGCGGGGAACCGGAGTCTTCTCCTTTAGTGGGAGATTCAGAAAACGCCCGCCCACCGCTTGCCTTCGAGGAAATCGATGATCTCAAACGCAAGCTGGCACGACTCGGAAGCGTGAACATGGAAGCACTTGAGGAACTGAACCGAGTGGAAAGTGAATTTACTTCGCTGCAGTCACAGCACGATGACTTGAATGCGGCGCGCAATGCGCTGCAACAAGTGATTGATGCGATTAACGCCGATAGCCGAAAGTTGTTTACGGATACCCTTACAGCCGTTCGTGGATACTTTCAGGAGCTGTTCCGCAAGCTCTTTGGCGGCGGACAGGCCGATATCGTTTTGGAAGATGAATCAGACGTACTCGAAAGTGGAATCGAGATCACTGCTCGGCCGCCGGGTAAGGAATTGCGATCATTGTCGCTTCTCTCTGGCGGAGAGAAAACGCTCACGGCGGTCGCGCTTCTTCTGGCAATTTTCCGCAACAAACCTTCGCCGTTTTGCATTTTGGACGAAGTTGATGCGGCACTGGATGAAGCCAACACGCAACGGCTTGCGGGCGTCCTGCGCGAGTTCCTCGATCGCAGTCAGTTCATCGTCATCACACACAAGAAGCGGACAATGGCCGCGGCCGATCGGCTCTGGGGTGTAACAATGCAAGAAAGCGGCATTAGCCGTTTGTTGCCGATGCGGTTCGAGGACTGGCCGGATGAAGAGGAAGGGACCCACTCGCAAGCGGCATGAGGTCGGGAGTGATTCCTGGCTTGTGTGTTTTTCGCCTCTGCCCTGTACTCGTTGATTGACTTGGTTCGTGATAAAATCACGTCTATCGCGCCCAACCGATGGGTGTTCCCGTGGTCCCATTTCACCTTCACTACTCGCTGACACGAAAACAGCGGTTACGTGTGGAGATTGTGCCGTGGTTGCCGGCCATCGCGGGCGCAACGGGATTTGGTCTGGGGGCGCTCTTCCTCGCGACGAGCGTTTCTGCGTGGTGTCTGTTCCTACTGCTGCTTCCCGTTCTCATGTATCGCAGCCTGTTCGTATTTGCGTTCGACCTCGTCGTGAATGGTGGCCGATCGACGGATCTTGTCGTGGATGCTGACAGCTTGGAAGTGCGCTCGAGTGACGGAGAGAAGTGCCTCCCGCTTGATGGTATCTTTCAAGTCTTCCCTACCGATGACACATGGACGGTGCTTCATCTTGATGGCACCGTATTGACCATACCGACCAACGCCATCACGCGTGAACAGATCGACTACTTGCGGGTGTTCGCTCACCGCAGCGCCGCAATGCGAGCAGACGCGCAAAGTTGAAGGTAGATTGCTTGCACTCATTTCCTTGAAGGGGTACCTTTCAACTTCAGCCTGCTTTCCTCTTCCCTCCTCGCCACGAGGTGCCGCAATGGCCCGCAAATCGTCTCGTCGTGCGTTTCTCAAGCAATCCGCGCTCGCTGCTGCGACTGGCTTCGGCGTCCCCACGATTCTTTCTGCGCGCGCTCCCAACGAAAAACTCGGTATCGCCGTGATCGGTTGCGGAGGACAGGGGAGTGGCAACCCCGGTCTTGCCGCCAATGAGCGGCTCGTGGCGCTCGTGGACGTGGATGAGAAGATCATCGATAAGGCGGTGAAGAATGTGGAAGCAAAAGCGAAGGAACCGCCCGTCTTCTACGACTATCGGAAGATGTTCGACAAACATGCCAAGGACCTTGATGCGGTGTTCATCGCCACGCCCGATCACCATCACGCTCCGGCCGCGATCCGAGCGATTCGCCTGGGGAAGAGTGTCTTCTGCGAGAAGCCTCTGGCATGGTGCATCTACGAAGCACGTACGCTGGCAACCGAAGCCAAGAAGCAGAAGGTCCACACATCGATGGGCAATCAGGGGCACGCGGGTGAAGGTTACCGCCGGTTATGCGAGTATGTCTGGGCCGGTGCAATTGGTGATGTGACCGAAACGCACAGCATGATGAGCCGCAGTTTCGGCGGCAACGGTGGGCGCCCCAAGGGGGAAAAAGTACCTTCCGGTCTGCATTGGGACGAATGGCTCGGTCCGGCGAGCGACCGCGACTATCACGGGGGGCTTCATCAATTCAGTTGGCGGAACTGGGCCGAGTTCGGGACTGGCACGCTTGGCGATATGGGTTGCCATGTTCTCGACGGCTGTTTCTGGGCGCTCAAACTGGCGGAAGCGAAGAGCTTTACCATCGAGTGTGTCTCGCAAACTGGTGGTAGTAAGGAGATGTTCCCACAGAACAATCACATCCGTTGGAAGTTTGCGGCACGGGGTAAGATGCCTGCCGTGACAGTGAATAGCTACGACAACAAGTGGCCGAAGGAAGTCGATGCAATGCTCGCCGAGCACGGCGAAAAAGTGAACGGCGGAACGGTGTATATCGGCACCAAGGGAATCATGGCGACCGACACTTATGGCGGGAGCCCGCGCATCATTCCGAAGAAGCAGCACGATGCCTTCCCGGCACCGGAGAAGACGATTCCGCGCTCAAAGAGCGGCGTGAAGGGTGATCTGCTCGCGGCGTTACGAGGAGGGCCAGAACCGAGTTCGAGTTTCGAATACGCCGGGCCGTTTACGGAGTTTGTGCTGACGGGTGTGATGGCGAGCCGCGTCGGTACGGGGAAGGTGATTTCGTGGGACGTGGAGAAGATGTCTGCGGACTTGCCGGAAGCCAACGCTCTCATCAAACGTGACTACCGCAAGGGGTGGGAAGTGTGATGGTGTGAAGAGCGGGCAGGTGGTCTTGGGCGGTCGAGGAGCCCCAAGGTCATCGCAGATGCCCCGCACGGTGTTTTTCTTTACCGTGCGGGGCGCGGAATTGTGGAGATGGCTCCAGTCTCTGGATTGTGCCAAACGTCGTGTTTGGATCCATGACGAAGCAACTCGCCTCCATGTTCACGGAGGTGTTATTCGAGTTTTCTGCGATCCATAGATCGCCTCAAACTCGCCCGCGCCTTCAACTCTGTCGCTGCATCTCGCGCCATCTCAAAAGCTTCCTCGAGGGTGTCAGCTTCCGTCAACAGTCCTTGAATGAATGGTGCGGTCACGGTGTAGCCGCCTTCCTCGGCTGTTTCCAGAATGAGAACCATTTTTCCGTCTGTTACGGTGTATCGTGTTGGCTTCTTTGCCATCGTTTCCTCTACATACTTGGGCCTGTGGATTTGTGCGGGGAGATTTGTGCACAGTGATTGGTGTGCGTCATCCCACAGACATCAGTGCACAAATCTCCTACGCCAAAATCCGCAGGCACATGCACTTCTCACAGAGAGATACACGCATTTCCCACGCGACACACCCCTTCCTCTTCCGCTACACTGTTCTCCAACCCGCCTCTTCTCCCGCCTCGGAAACTCGCCAATGGAACTTGCCGACCTTTCGTGGCCCGTAGTGGCCGCGTTGCCCAAGACTACGCCTGTGATCTTCCCAATCGCTGCGCTCGAACAACACGGCCGCCACATGCCCGTGTTCACCGATTCGCTCTTGCTCGGTGAAGTGATTCGTCGCGTGAAGCTCATGCCGGTGGCGGAGCAGTGCTTGTTCGCGCCGCTTCAGTGGCTTGGCAATTCGCATCACCACATGGATTTTCCCGGCACGCTCTCAGCCAGTGCCCGCACCTACCTCGACATGCTCAAAGATCTCGCGGTGTGCTTCATGACGCACGGATTTACGCGGATCGTCTTTGTGAACGGTCACGGTGGGAACATCGTGCCCAGCCAGCAAGCACTATTCGAATTGAAGCAAGAGTATCGCGACAACCGCGAGTTGCTTCTCCTCTCTCTCACCTATTGGGACGCTGGCGGTAACCCATCGGAGAAGATGTCCAATCTCATGCAAAAGCGAATGGGCCACGCGTGCGAATGGGAAACCTCGATGGTGCTCCGGCTCAATCCGAAGCTCGTGGTCGGTGAGGTTTCGAAAGTTGTGGAGGTGCCGCCGGGGCTGGCGTTTGAGCCGGGCTACCGGGCTTGGGTGATGCCCGACCGAAGTGAGCCAGGGCACATCGGTCATCCTTCTTCAGCGACTGCCGAGAAGGGTGAATCGCTCTTTGCGCACTTTGCCGCGGGTGTCGCTGCTTATCTGGACCGCGTCGTGAATTGGGATGGTAGCTGGAATTCCTGAGAACTATAAATTGTGTCCGCTTGATGCACTCCTTGAGCAACCATCAGACATGAATACCCCTTACTCCTCGTCCCTCGTTCCTCAATCAAGCTGGCGCTGGTGGGTGTGTGGTGTTTTGCTCCTCGCCACGTTATTGAACTACATGGATCGTCAGGCGCTCTCTGAAACCGCAACCGAATTGAAGCAGCGATACAGCTTGGACGATGCGCGATACGGCAACATTGAGCAGGGGTTCAGCTACGCATTTGCATTTGGTTCCGTTCTCTTCGGCTTTCTCGCCGATCGGTTTGGCCCGCGGAAGCTCTATCCTATCGTGCTGATTGGGTGGTCGATGGCGGGAATTGCCACCACATTCGCAACTTCGCCGCAAGCTGCAAGCTGGCTCGAATCACCTGGCGATGAAACTGGGGCAGGCATCTTCCGCTGGCTGACTATCTGCCGGACCGTTCTGGGATTGTTTGAAGCAGGACACTGGCCGTGCGCGCTCATCACAGCGCGGCAAGTGCTCACCGCGGCGGAGCGACCGTTTGGCAATGGTCTTCTGCAGAGCGGAGCAAGTGCTGGAGCGGTACTTACCCCACTGTACGTTCTCGTCGTGCGATTGTTTGGTGGCGACTGGCAGATCGTGTTTTGGACCATTGGCGCGTTGGGATTGCTTTGGGTACCACTGTGGTTTGCGCTTGTGCGAAGGGGCGATCTCGACAAACCGATTGTACCGACTGAAATTAAGTCCGCTGAAACGGGAACATTGCTTCAGACCGCCGAACGACTCGATGCGATTGGCTTCCTTCGCCGTTTTGTTGTACTTGCAGTGATCGTGACGTGCCTGGGGTTAAGCTGGCAGTTCATTCGTGCGTGGCTGCCGAAGTATCTGAAGGAGTTTCACCACTACACACCGGCAGCATCCGCGTCGGCAGTGGCGGCGTACTACATTGCGGCTGACTTGGGGTGCATTCTGGCGGGGTATCTGGTGAAACTACTCGCTGGCAATGGGCGGAGCGTTCATACGTCACGCGTGGTCGTTTTCGCCCTGTGGTGCGGACTTACGGCTCTTGCCGCAGGTATTCCTCTCCTCGGTGGGAATTTCTGGATTCTCGTTCCGTTGTTGATGCTGGTCGGTGCCGGGATTCTTGGGCTTCATCCGATTTACTACGCGCTAGCACAGGAACTCCCCACCAAGCACATGGGTGTGCTCTCCGGTATTCTTGCAGCAATGACGTGGGTGACGGTGGGTACGGTCCAGGGAGCGATTGGCTCGCACATCAAAGAAACTGGCAGTTATACGCCCGGGTTTCTCATTGCAGGGTTCGCACCGTTTCTGGGATTGCTCACGCTACTTGCGTTGTGGAAACCGAATGCGGAAACGAAACGACCCGCCGAAGTATAATCGGCGGGCTTGGCGATGTGAACGGGTCGATTTACTTACATGCTCTCAAAAACGCAATCAAGTCCGCTAACTCTTGAGGGGTGAGTTGCTGTTCCAGCCCCGCGGGCATGAGCGAAACCGTACTCGGTGCGATGCTCTCGATGTCGGCCCGTGCCACGCGCTCTTCCTTGTCCGCTGCGACCACAATCACGATTTCGTCTGGTGCGTCTTTCTTCAGCACGCCGTTGAGTATGCGCTGGTCGGTCGTCACCACGCGAACCGGTTCGTAGCTGCGAACGAAGCTGGCGCTGGGGAAGAGGATCGATTCGAGCAGGTCGCGTTCGGTGCGAATGTTGCCGATACGCGTCAGGTCTGGGCCAACCAAGCCTCCGACATAGCCGACTTTGTGGCAGGCGATGCAGTTGGTTTTCTTGCTGTTGAACACGAGCTGGCCGCGGCGAATGTCGCCCGGCTTCAGCTCTGCTAGGGTTTTCTCCAACCGCTGAGTTTCACCCTTACGAGCTTCCGCCAGTTCCGCGTACAGTTTCTCGGCTTCGTCCTTCACTGCCTTCGAGTACTTTTCCAGAATTGGCTTGATCATCTCCGTGCGAATCGACGCTCGGACTTCTTTTTCGCGGAGAACTTTCACAAGCGCCAGCCCGACCTTATCATCCGTTGATTTCGCGAACACATTCAGGAGTTTCGCGAAGTCGAGTGGATTGGCATTCTTGATCGCTTTCGCGAGCAAGATTAGCTGCTCCGGATTGAGTGTCGAGCGAACAAGACCTTCGGCAGCGCTGGAACGCTCTGTGGTTGGTTCTTCCCGGTCGAGTTTCTGAAGCAAGAAGTTCAGCGACGCATTGTCGATTGTCTGACCAGCGGGGCGACCGACGAGCAAAGCGAGGCGAAAATCAGTCGGTACGATCCCGCCGGGCCAGAGTCGCTCTCGTGGAAGCTTCGCGACGAAAGCGTCGTAATCTTTCGCATCCCCCGGTAGGATGCGGAAGACGCCGAGCGCAGCGCGTAGTGTTTCGCGGTCGTCGAGGTTCGGTGCGGCGGCCAGGAGTCCGTTACGCCAGGGGTCGGGGAGTGTTTTCAGCCCCGAACGAGTCATCACACCAATGATCAATCGGGCGGCATCTGGCTTTGCTGTGGGGAGTTCATCGCCCAGAAGTTTCTGTATCACCGTACTGGAGGCGAACTTCACCGACCGTGAAGCGAGTTCATCGCGTTCTGCCGGAGTGAGCTTTTCGGCGGCCTTCAACTTCTCAGCGAAGTAGTCGGCGAGTTGATCGCCCCATTGCGGATGCCGGCCTGCGATCCACCAGGCCGTTTCGCGCAGTGCTGAGTCCTTAGCGTCGAGATGCACGAGGACGTCTTTCGCGTCGAGATTGGCATTGGGGATGTTCTCCAGTGCCGCCAAACAGGCTCGGCGAACAGGCGGTGACGGGTGTGTTAGCCCCTTCGCTGTTTCCTTCGCATCGCCAATCTCGATGAGTGCGTATGTCAGTGCGTGATCGAGAACGCGATCGTTCTTCTCATTCGCCAGTGCCGTAAACAGTGCGGGGATGGCCTTGGGATCGCCGATCCGCCCGAGGGCAGTGGCTGCAGCACGCTTCCTGCGATCTCCATTGCGAAGAAGCAGTGAAATGAGATCATCGATCGCTTTCTTGTCGCGCCACAGCGCCACGGCGTGAATACCCGTGAGGGCGAGGTTTTCGCCGACAAGGTGACCGAGGCAATACCGCGCGGCCTTGCGCGCTTCCGGGTGATCGACCCCGGTGAGCGTTGCTATGGCGAGTTGCCATGCTTCCTCGCTGTAGGCACTGACGAACAGAATCTTCGCGAGTTGCTTAATCCCAGCGTCGCCTCGGGCAACGAGGGTATTGGCAGCTCGGACACGAACAACAGGTCGCGGATCGTCTAGCAGTAAAGTCAAATCAGCGAGGTCGATCTTTGCCCAGTCGATCTTCAACCCGCGCGGATCATCGACCTTGTGGGCGCCGATCCTCTTCACGCGATAGATCGCTCCGGTCACGTCTGGTTTCACGAGTTGCGACGTGGGGCAGCAGAGCTTGTACCAGCCGCCGGTATCGACGATGAGCAAGCTGCCATCCGCGTCTTCGATTACGTCGGTCGGGTGGAAGTCGATGTTGTCCGATACGACGAAGTCCGAGTCTGTGGATTCGTAAGTCGAACCCTTCGGAACGAGCACGTGCCGGCTTACTTTCCGCATATTGAACTGGCTGCAGAAGATGTTGTTCGCGTAGTCCTTGCCGAACTGATTGCTCTCGTACCGATGCAGTCCACATGGTGCCGCGGGGCCCATATGCGTGAGTACTGGCATCAGTTCCGGGCTGGTCCACGGATGTTCGTACACGACGTTGTGATCTTTCCCGTAAACGCCGCCGTAGACGGCGTGGATGAGTCCGTCGCGTTTGCCATTGCCGGGGTGTTGAAAGAATGTCGTGCTGAAGATAATGTCGCCACCGGGCATAAAGACTGTATCGACGGGGTTGTCCATTCCGCCGGTCATGACCGGTTCGATATGCGTGCCGTCTGGCCTTGCTCGGAAGATGTGCGCGGCCCGTGTGGCAAACTTCTTCCCGTTTGGGAGAGTGTAATCCTGCTTCGCGAATGCACCCTTGCACCAGTAGATATGGCCGTCTGGCCCGCGGTATGGACCGTGCAGATCGTTGGCGCAGCCGGTCAGCGTTTTGCCGTCGAACCAGATTTCCTCCTTGTCAGCAATGCCATCATCGTTTGTGTCGGTGAACTTCCAGATGTGTGGTGGAGCGGCGACATAAAGCGAGCCATTCAACCACATCGCTCCTTCGGGAAACATCACGTGCTTCACAAAGACCGTCTGCTTGTCGAATTTGCCATCGCCATTGGTGTCTTCGAGACGCACAATCCGGTGTGGCTTCTTTTCCACCTGGATCGAAGTCCTCTCGTTGGAACCAGATGAATCGCACACATACAGCCGCCCCTTTTCGTCAAACGCCGCGACAATTGGTCGCGGTGCGAGATCGGCTCCCGCCGCGAGTTCAATGGTGGAGTCTTTTGGGAGCGTGAACGTGTGGCCGTTGAGCTTGATTTGATGCGTTGTTGGCGCGCCGGGAGGGAACTGACCTGGCTGTGCATTCGCAAATACAGGCAGAGTGAACAAAGCCACGAGTGCAAGGCGGTGCATATGTTAGCTCCACTGAGGTGCGCGACAGTATAGCCTGAATGAACGCACCTCCCAACCCCCTCCAGGCAGGGAAGTGCAGTCTGCATTTCTCCTCCATACAATTTCTTCGCTCTCCTACCCTCCTCTGGAGCCTTCCTACCATGCGCTCGCTCTTCACTCTCGCGCTGTCAGTTACGCCACTCTTTGCCTTCGCCGCAGATGATCCGTGGAAGCTTGACGACAAGTTCAAGGCCGCGAAACCGGAAGACTTGAAGGATACCGAATCCGTTAAGCCGCCGAAGGATGCGATCATTCTCTTCGATGGCAAGGATTTCTCGCAGTGGGTAAAGAAGGACGGCAAGAGTGAGGTGAAGTGGACACTGAAAGATGGAGTGATGGGAGGCGTGAAGGGACACGGTGATATCATCACGAAGGAGAAGTTTGGCGGGAAATTCAAACTGCACGTCGAATTCCGCGTTCCGTATGAGCCAAGTGGGAGTGGGCAAGGGCGAGGCAATTCGGGGGTATACGTACAGGGGCGGTACGAAGTGCAAGTTCTCGATAGCTATGGCCTTAAGAGTCAGAAGAATGATTGCGGGGCGATTTATGGTATCGCGGCCCCAACGGTGAACGCGTGCAAAGCCCCGACCGTATGGCAAACCTACGACATCGAATTCACCGCGCCGAAATTTGAAAATGGCAAGAAGACCGAACCTGCCCACATGACGGTGTATCAGAATGGAATCAAGATCCACGATAACGTGCCCATACCCGTGGATAACGCAACCGCTGGCCTCGGCGGTGATCCCTCCAAGCCCGGTCCGATTATGCTGCAAGATCACGGCCATCCTGTTCAGTACCGGAACATCTGGCTGGTAAAGCAGTGAGTTGCGCTGCGGTTAGTGGATAGTGAAGTCAAAACGACGAGGACATGATGGGTGACCCGAACGCGAACTCTCCCTCGCCCACGATCTCGCCCCCTCCGCTCACTGAACAGCCTCCTGTCCACAAGTCACTGCCCAAACTTACTCCCGGCGGCAGCCGGGAGTTGCTGAAGTTGGCTGCGCCTCTCGTCCTCAGCCAGAGCTTCATGACGATCCAGATTGCCGTGGACCGCGTGTTGCTTTCGCGACACAACCCGGATGAAGTTGCGGCCTCGTTCCCCGCTGTCATGCTCTTCTGGCTGCCGTTTGGTTTGCTGCAGGGGATTGCGGGCTACGTTTCGACATTCGTGGCGCAATACACCGGCGCGGCTCGACCGCATCGCGTCGGCCCTGCCGTGTGGCAGGGGTTGTACTTTGCCTTTGCGGGGGGAACACTCTTTACGCTCATCTCGGTTTTCGCGGCGGATCTCGTTGCTCTTGGCGATCATTCGCCAGAACTTCAGCGACTCGAAACGATCTATCTCCAATACCTCGCCTTTGCTGCTTTGCCGATGCTCATCATCGCGGCGGTGAATGGCTTCTTTTCCGGTCGAGGGCAAACGTGGACGGTTTTGTGCATTGATGCGGTCGGTACGTCTGTGAACGTCTCGCTGGCGCTTGTGCTGATCTTCGGCCAGTTCGGATTTCCGCAAATGGGTATCGCTGGCGCAGGGCTGGCGGTGGTGGTCGGTTCGTGGGTCTCGGCGTGCTTTGCAGTGGTGTTGTTTTTGCGGAAGGAATTCCGCCAGGAGTTCGGCACGGGCCACGCATGGCCCGAACGCGAACTTTTTCGTCGGCTTCTTGCGTTTGGCGGGCCAGCCGGGATTCAGATGTTTCTCGATGTGCTTGCGTTCACGTGCTTCACGCTGCTTGTGGGGAGACTAGGCGATGCGGCGATGGGTGCCACGAGCCTCACCATCACGTTGAACATGATTACCTTTCTCCCGATGATTGGGATGGGGCAAGCGGTCAGTATTATGGTTGGGCAGAGATTGGGTGAAGATCGCCCCGAAATCGCGGAGCGTACGACTTACACCGGCTTGCGGTGGATGTTCGCCTACATCGTTGTGATTTGCGTGCTTTATCTGTCGATTCCGCACGTGCTGTTGTCAGCGTTTGAGCCGGATACTCCTGCCGAGCGGGCGAAGTTCGCGGCGGTGGCCGCGATCGTGCCAACGCTTCTGATTTGTGTTGCGGTCTACTCGCTGGCCGACAGCATGAACCTGGCGTTCTCGTTTGCACTGCGCGGTGCGGGCGATACGAAGTTCGTGACGTGGTTGACTTTCTCGCTGGCGTGGCCCGTGATGGTGATTCCGACTTATGTTGTGGTGGTCAATGGCGGCAGCATTTACTGGGCCTGGGTCTTTGCGACGACGCACATCATTGTGATGAGCGTGTGCTTCTGGCTGAGGTTTCGCACCGGAAAGTGGAAAACGATGCGGGTGATTGAATCGGGAGTGGCGGAAGAACTCACCACAGAGGCACAGAGAGGGTTCCCGCGCCGTGGGGGAAGCGAAGACAAGAGATAGAACCGCGGTCATTCTCTTCTCCTGTATTTCTCTTCCCCCCGCTGCGCGGGGGATTTCTGTCTGTGGTTAGTTCTTCTTTGCCTTCAGCAGCTTCAGATGCACTGCGGCCACGTCCCACATGTAGTGGCTGATTTTGTACTTCTCTGCTGCTGCGGTCATGTGCTCCAGGCACTTCTTGGCGTCGCCCTCGCTTTCGTAGTACAGCGCGACATAGAGGTGTGCATAGAAGCGGGCTTCCTTCAGGTCTTCGCCGTCGAGTTTCATGTTTTCGGCGGCATCGAGAACGTCCTTGGGCTGGAGCTTCCCGGCGTAGAGTTCGAGGACTTGTTTCATCGGAACACGAGAATCCTTGGTGACGGGGATAAGATCCTCGCGTGCTTTCTTGGGGGTATTCGCGCGGGCGTTGCAGAGGTAGTGCCACGCGGAATTTTCAACATCTTCTGGGTTCACTTTGCGGTGCAGCTCAAACTGATCGACACCATCCTTGAAGCGACCAGCGTAGTAAAGTGCGATTCCGCGTCGCCAGTGATCCGGAGCGAATTTCGGATTCGCTTTCAGGAATTCGTCGAAGTCCGCAATGGCTTCCTTGAAGTTGCCGAGTTTGAGTTGTGCATCTCCGCGGCGGTCATACGCAGTGGCGAAGTCCGGCGCGAGCTTGATTACTTCCGTAAAGGCCTTTACGGCTTTCTCGTTATCGCGAATGTCGGGTGACAGATATGCCATGCCGGCTGCGTAAGGAAACGCGGGGTTCTTCGTGTCCAATTCCGCCGCTTTCTTGGCGAGTGGAATAACGTCAGCGTATTTTTTTGCCTTCATTGCCGCTTCGATGTCGTCTTGCAGCTTGGTCAATTCTTTCTCCTTGTCATCCTTCTTGTCTTGAGCGCTGACCCAGGGTTTTCCCACTGCCGCAGAAAGAATCAGACTGACTAATGCTGTGCCAGCGAACACACGCATGGGAGTTCCTCGTAGGGATAGATGGGATGATCCTATCCCAGCGTGCCGAGCTATAACAGGTTCCATCTTCTCATTCTTGAGTCTTGGGGACGGAGGCTAACATGGCGGACGAGGACAAGAGCCAAACGGAAGGTCTGGACCGGGCGAATATGACGCGCTACATCGTCCCGGCAGCGGGTGTGGCGGCGCTTGTCCTTCTGGTGGGGCTGGTGATTTACATGTCTGGGGCTGACGCGAGGAAGATGTCCGATGGTTCCAATGGTTCGGTTGCCGATCCCGATCTCAAGGAACTCACAGATGGAGTGAAGTATCGCGATATCAAGGAGGGGATAGGTGAGCCGTGTCCCGCTGGCGCGAAAGTCACCATGCATTACACCGGTTGGCTGGCGGATTACACGGTTTTCGACAGCTCACTCGAAGGAAAGGGGGGAAAAGCAACACCCAAGCCCGCGACGTTTGCACTCAATGAGCTTATCCCGGGCTGGAAGGAAGGTGTTCCTGGCATGAAGCGAGGGGGAATTCGCAAGCTCGTGATCGCGCCGCACAAGGGCTATGGCCGGATGCAGAGGGATAAGATCCCGGCTGATAGCACTCTGGTCTTTGAAGTGGAACTCGTCGATTTCATCCCCCCTCCCCGTGAGCGTCGTTATCCACCTCCCAGCGACCTGGCGAAGTTGACAGACGGTTCATCTCCTGGCACGGAGGATCCGAATCTCAAGCCGATCGGCACCACCGGGTTGATGTATCGCGATATCAAGGTGGGAGATGGAGTCGAATGTCCGCAGGGAGCGCATGTGGTGATGGACTACACCGGGTGGCTCACGAATGGCACTGTGTTCGACTCATCGTGGAAGGAGGGCCGAGAACCACTCGACATGTCTCTGCATGAATTGATTAAGGGCTGGCAACATGGTGTGCCGGGGATGAAGGTTGGCGGCATTCGCAAGTTGGTGATTCCTCCAAGCTTGGCGTATGGTGAACGCGGATCTCCACCGGCTGTCCCACCGAATGCAACTCTTACCTTTGAAATTGAGCTTCTCGGCATTCGCTGAGGATGTGTCGCGGAGCGGGTCGATTCTCGCAGACAGATCTCCCGGAGTGCAAAAATGCAAGCATTTGCTCGCATTTTTGTGCTTTTTCCAGTGGTTGCCTCGTACCGAGCGAGCAAGGCCAAAACGAGAACACATATATAAAGAAACGATATTCACAAGTGCTGCTTAGCGCTGCACGCGTGCCCCGCCTCCGGTGGCGAAGGCTTCCACCTCCCCGAGCGTGGCCATTGTCGTGTCGCCGTGGTAGGTGGTCAGCAGCGCCCCGTGTGCCCACCCGAGGTTCAGAGCCTGTTGCGGGTCGCGGCCGATCAGTAAGCCAAAGATCGTGCCTGCTGCAAAACCGTCGCCTCCCCCGATACGGTCGATCACGTCGAGGTGGCATGTCGGGCTCACGAATTTCTTCCCCTCATACCACAGTACAGCCGCCCAGTCGTGTCGGTTGGTCGAATGAACTTCGCGGAGCGTTGTTGCGACCAGTTTGATGTTTGGGAACTCCTTTACAGTGTTCTCGATCATGCCGAAGAACACTTCGGGGTCGAGCTTGGATTCGCTGTGTTTGGTCACGTCCGGGCCTTTCACGCCCAGGCCCTTCTGCATGTCTTCTTCATTGCCGATGAGGCAATCGACATTGGCGACGATCCGCCGCAGCACTTCCACCGCACGCTTCTCGCCACCAACCGGTTTCCAGAGTTTCGCCCGATAGTTCAGGTCGAACGAAATGATTGCTCCTTGGGCCTTGGCGGCCTTGATTCCTTCGATGATGAGTTCGGCTGTTGTCTCGGAGAGTGACGCGAAGATGCCGCCGGAGTGGAACCAACGAACACCGCCAACCATGATCGACTTCCAGTCGAAATCGCCTGGTTTCAGTTGTGCCGCGGCCTCGTTGGAGCGGTTGTAGAAGACGACCGGTGCTCGTACACCATGTCCACGGTCGCTATAAACCGTCGCGATGTTCGGTCCGCGCACGCCATCATGTTCGAAGAACTTGTAGAACGGCGTCACGCCCATCTCGCGCACGCGTCCTTGGACGAGATCGCCGACCGGATACTTCACCATCGCGGTAGCAATTCCCGTTCTCATGCCGAAGCAATCGGCGAGGTTCGCGGCGACGTTGTATTCGCCGCCGGAGACGTGAATATCGAAGTTCCGCGCTTTGCGGAATGGGATGCTGCCAGGATCGAGGCGGTGAATTAGAGCGCCGAGCGAAAGAAAATCCAGTGCGCAGGCATCAGTGCGAATCGGCAGAGGCATGAGGAAGGCTCCGTACAGCGAAACCGGTATAGCGGTCGTTGTACGGAGAAGGTGATTAGCGGGGATGGTTTCTCAAAACTCGAGTCTTTTGTCCCTGCCACTCGCAACGGGTTGCAAAGGTTGTGGCTCTGTTGAATATTGGTTTTTACCTCGGAGGGGCCCCGAAGGGGTTATATTCCACAGCCCAGAGCCGCGAGCTATGTGAGCGCACTCTGGGACAACTGCTTCTGCTCCTGTTTTGCGAAGAAGGCCCACGGTGTTCGATTGTATTTCACTGCGATCTCTTTGAACTCTGCCTGTGCTTCATCCGCGAGTTTCTGCACATCCTTTCCTCTCAGGGGCTTATCTGAAACAATTGGCTCCTCCGCACTCACCCCGATACAGACTCACATTGCAACGATGGTAACGAGCATTCCCAACCAGTGGGAATGGTCAACGCTTGCTGGGCGCCACGATGCGTCCGCAGGACGAGGTTGGAGAAGCCGGAAGCTGTCATTATGGGTTCCCAATAGATGCGATGGGTAGCGAGACGTGTGGCTAACAAGTCTTATGGAGCTTTCGTCCTCACATCTTTCGGATTCACTTTGCTGAATTGAACTTGCTCATTGGCGGCATTGCGGAGAAGGAGTTCGTCTTCGGTCAGTTTCAGCACGTTGTAGGTGACTCTTCTCGTTCCACCGGGTGAACCGGGAGCTGCAAGATCAATCACCTCAATCGTGAGTTTGTCTCCATCGAGGGTGAACGTCCAGGGTCCGGCGGGCGCTTTTGCAATCGGTCCCAGTCCGCCGGGCAGTTCCGCGCCGGAATCAACCGTTGCGATGAGTTGCTTATCCTTGGTGAACTGCCACGTTCCGCTTGAGCGGAGCAAACCCTTGTTGACGGCCGTAAAGCTCCACTTCCCGACGAGCTTGTCGGGGTCGAACTTCTGTTGTGTGGTGGGGGTAGTCGCTTCCGGCGCTGGGTAATACGTGCGGATCCGCTTATCGGTGATCCGCGGAGGGTTTCGGTCTGAATCGATCCAGCTTTTTACCATTGTGGCTGCGGCCAGACAGGCAAAGAACATCAGTAAGCGCATGACGAGGCGCGTCCGGCGTTCTCGTTCTGAATCGAGCGGCTTCGGAGGTGGATGAGGTTGGGTCACGGCCTGAAGATTCGAGGCGGTATCGTGGTCCGCGATGGACTTGGGTTTCGGGATTGTGGCTGTCTCGGGATCTTTGGGTTGTTTGTTGGCTTTGAGGAACTCGCCGAGGACGTCAGCGAACGCTTTCGCGGAGGGGTAGCGGTCCGTAGGCTGTTTCGCCATAGCTTTGAGAACGATGGCGTCGAGTTGTGGGTGGAGGTTGCTCCGGATCGACGATGGCGGCCGCGGGTCGGTCTTGGCGTGGTGGCTCATGACTTCCGCCACGGTACCCTGAAAGGGGATTTCACCAGCCAGCATACGGTAGAGGATTACACCCAAACTGTAGATGTCAGACAACGGACCGATTTCATCCACGTTTCCGCGGACTTGTTCGGGTGACATGTATGCGGGGGTGCCGAACATCTTGCCGGCGATCATGACGGTCCCCTCACCCCCAATCCGAGCAAGTCCAAAATCGGTGATAAGTACTTCGCGGTTGGCTTTGTCGAACAGGACGTTCTGCGGTTTGAGGTCGCGGTGAATCACTCCCTGGGCGTGGGCCGCTGCGATACCGAGAGCGATTTTGCGAGCGATAACAACAGCCTGGTGTGGCTCTAGTGAGCTCGCATGCTTGTTGATCAATCCGGAGAGTGTGCCGCCCACGACGTAATGCATCACCATGTACGGCAAATCATCGGCCGTACCGACATCATGGACGGGGCAGACATTGGGATGGTGGATGAGGGCCGTTGCTCGGGCTTCGCGCAGGAATCGGTCGCGGAACTCGGGAGTTAGGCCCTTGCGATGCGGTACTTTAATCGCCACCGGACGTCCCAGTTCCGGGTCGAATCCCAGGTAGACGCGGCCGAAAGCACCTTCGCCAAGAAGCTCGCGAATCTCGAATCGCCCGATTCGTCGGGGAATGACGGGTGGATGCGCGGCGGAGCCTTCGCCCTTCTTTCCACCGATCACGGGCTCGGTTATTGTGTCCGTGGGGAGAAAGGTTGCGCCGGAGTGCGAACCGTCGTTAGGCGGATTGGACTGCGACATCGCGGGTTCCGCCGTGAGTGCCGTTGCGATTGGTCAGGGGGTATTCTGATTCATTTGCGGGAGATTGCCAAGTACGTGAGGGTGACTCGCCCGAAAGCAACACATCTCCTTCATAATCCGCAGCAAACCTCAATTCTCTCCCCCGCGAGCGTGTCGGCTGACAGTGCGTGCTGCCACGATACTGAGCCACACGCTCATGACGAAAGCAATCGGGATGCAGAGAGCTCCAATGAAAAGCAACACAACGAGACACGCGTTGACTTTGTGATTCTGGAGGATCGCCCACGAAACACCGCTGATCAACACTGTCAGCAGTGTGCAGCCGATAGCGCCTCGCAGGTACATCCGCACAATCTTTGTGTGGGTTTGAGGGAAATCGGGCCCCAGGTGTGCGGCGATGGAACTGAGATAGCGGTTGAACGAGTATTCTCCAACGAGGAGGGCAAGGAGGGCAACGCTAATTGGGAGTGGGGCGATGGTTGTCAACCCGATGATGTAAGCTGTCGCGGTTGCCAGCAAGCCGAACCACGTGGCAAACGCGCTGATCCAGGCGGCCGTTGCTCCCATAACGCCGACGGGTAGCTGTGCGGCTCGGCGACGGCCAAGACCCATCAGAAACAGGCCAGCTCCCTGGCCCAGCACGAAGAGGATTGAAGCGATGAGATATCTTCGCTGTTCGAACGGGTGGCCGCCGGAGGCGATGGCGATGCCAATGAACCCCAGGAGGAACACAACTAGAATCAGAACACCGAGTAGCGATTGCCACAATCCTCTTGCGGCCGGGCGCCAGTCGGATGGTGCGAGGAACACCCCGGACGGGCGGCTTCGGTTTGCTTCGAGAACCGCGGACCATCCGCCAGGTATGCTCACAACACGCCGGTTCTGAGCAGATGCCAGCCGGGCTACCGTCTCCCGTCCTGCGGCCATTGAGAAACGCGCACCGCACCGCTGGCATTCCACCGCTTCCGTGCGATTCCGTGCAACGTGCATCCCCATTTGGCAATTCGGACAGCAGAGGTTTTCCGGATCGATCTCGGTTGTTTCGGGTGATGTGGTAGGGTGAAGCTCGCAGGCCGCTAACTCACTGTCGCGGTCGATAGATTCGGATGCCAGACCAGGATTGAGAACCAGTGCGCCGGCTGAGGCGTTGGGTACGGTTTCGCGCAGGTATTCGGTCAGAACCAGGGCGAATTGTTGTGCGGACTGATAGCGCTCGGGCGGGTTCTTCGCGATCGCTTTTAAGCAGATCGCGTCCAGCCGTTGGTCCAAGCCGGCGTGAAGCTCGGAGGGACGCGGAGGTGCAGTCTGGCAGTGGTGGAGCATTAATTCATAGACGGTTCCCGTAAAGGGGACACTACCCGTGAGCATTTCAAACAGAATGATGCCCAGACTGTAGATGTCCGACCGCGATCCAACGGGCCAGGGCTTGTCGGGCGACCATTGTTCGGGTGCCATGTATGCGGGCGTTCCCTTCACGCTTCCGCTCGACGCCTGGTTGGCGAACTGGACCAGTCCGAAGTCGGCGATCAGAACCTCGTTTTTTGCCTCGTCGTAAAGGATGTTTGCTGGCTTGAGGTCGCGGTGAATGACTCCTTCCATATGCGCGGCGGACAATCCACTGGCGAGTTTGTGGGCGATGGTGCAGGCGGCTTGGGGCGAGAGCGGACCCCTCTGACGTTTGAGGAGATCCGCAAGGCTCCCACCTTTCACGAATCGCATCACAATGTACGGTAACCCATCTTCGGTTCCTGCTTCGTACACGGGGCAGACGTTGGCATGGTGGATGCCTGCTGTCGCAAGAGCTTCTCGCAGAAAACCCTTTAGCGATTCGGGCGCGAGTCCCAAGCCGAACGGTTGTTTGATGGCAATTTCCCGTTTCAGGATTGGATCGTAGCCGAGAAGAACGCGGCCGAAGGTTCCGTTGCCGAGAACCTTGCGAATCTCGAAGCGGTTGAGGTGCAATGGGATGCCCGGTCCGAGGGCTTCCTGAGCGATATGCGAGGGTTGGGGGTGCATGGGAGAATCCTCACCTGCAGTCGTTCCGTCTTCCCTCCAGGCTTTGGTGTTGGGGTCAGATGTTGTCTTGGTTCCAATGCCGTTGGGGCGGGCCTGTGTTTGGTTTTCGAATGGGTTGGGCTTCTCCATCGCGAACTCCGCCGCAAGAATGATCGCATTTCGACAGCGGTTATTCTGATTGATTGCTGGCGTTATGCCAAGTAAGTTCAGAGTTCAAATTTGAATGGGTTGTTCTGGAGTCCTGATGCAACTCGTGGGTCAGTTGTGCATTCACTGTCAACAGCGGATTCCGTCGGAGCTCGATGGCGTCTTTTGTTCCCTCTGTGGGGCGCCTGCACACACGGAATGCGTGCAGAAGGCCATACTGACGCCCCCAGAGGGCGGCTGTCGCGTGTGTGGTGCACCACGAGCCGTTGTGAAGGCGTTGAGGAGTGCTGTCCGGGAACAGGAGCGAGTTGCGGAATCCACAGCTCAACTCCACATGGCTATGGTGGGTGTTCTCCTCGTGATTACGGGGGTGCTCTTCTCACTGTTGTATAGCGTATTTGTCGCTTCAGGTGCTAGCCGTTTCGTGGCGCCAACGGGCGTTATCTTGGCGGGAATTGGACTCATTATTGCTGGATTACGTCGCCAGCGTCGCTGACGTGCGAACCACGACCGTTGCTTGGGTGTCCTTTCAAGCCGTGTTCGTGGGCTCGTGCACCGGTTGTTTTGCTTCTACTGATTTACCGGGCTTGCATCCGGACAGCTCGCGACGAACAATACAAATATCACCACACCGGAGCGCGCTTTCCGTTTAGCAGGATGTCTTTCCGTGCGCGCCCGGGATAGATGCAAAGGAACCGCAATGAACTCCTATGCTTCGCTGTGCGACGACTTCGGAGTTTCCACCTATGTCCACGGCAAGCTTGAAATGCCGACCAACCGCGAAACCGTTCTGCACTTCTTTGAAGCAGTGCAGAAGGCATTTCCCAGGATGACCGACTTCGAGAAGCGGGCCGACAACGACTACATGTTGGAAGAAGATCGCGAGTCGGGTAGCTATCGTTGGACGTCTCTCGACTCTCGCCGGCTCTGCTCGGGATTTGTGAACCCACCGACTTTGGAAGACGCCGACGCCCACAATGAACGCATCCTTGAAATTGCTCCCTACCACCTTGACCTCGGTGGCATGCAGACCGAGTCGATGGATGTGCTGTACTACTTCGACTTCACTTACCAGGGAAACCACGACGAAGTGGTGGCCGAAGCTCTCACCGCTGGCACGCCACTGGAGGGATTGATCCAGGTTCCTGCGGCGCGTGTGTTGCACTTCCAGCCCACGATGATGCTGGCCCTCGATGAAGGCTGCCAACTGCAATGCCGGCTGAGCATCGAAACGCGAACCACTGCTTACCAGGTGCGAACGAACAACTTCCCAGAATCCGCGATCACAGTATACTTCACCGTTCGGCAGTTTTGGGGTAAGCAGCCGTTCAAAACGTTCGCCGAGAGTTACCACAACCAGCGGCGTATCCTCGACGAACTGGCAAGCACGTACATCGTGCCGCAAGTCATCAATCCGCTCGCGAAGGCGATAAGCACCAAGCAGTGATCCGGTACCCGATGCTAAAGGTTCCCGGCATGTGGCCGGCGTGATGAGCCGGACGCGTTCGCGATGGCCCAACACTTTTGGACTGTCGCGAACGCGTCCGGCTCGTTGTGCCTCCTGCCACCCATTCCCTCGCGAGTCAATAAGGCAGATACTTCCGAGTTTGGAGTTCGATTCCTCCTTCGGGCACACTTCTCCTTGTGTCGCGTGGCAGGCGAAGAGTTGGTAAACGTGTTGCATTCTCTAACTGCGGCACGGTCTTCCGTCTCCAGCGCGGATGAGGAACAGCGAAGCCGAGTAACAGGATGGCTAACCCGATCGTTGCCAGGAACATCGTAACTCCGCTCTTGCCGACAAGTTCGTAGACCGTTCTGACAAATGGTGGAAATGATTTCTCTGTTCCGTGGTCATGCAGAACGTTAAAAACAGAGGCCGAGACAATCACGGCCAACCCAAAACAAAATGTCAGGAACTGTGGCAGTCCACGTAGATTGAGGCATGCGCGTAACATGGCCGTCATCCAAGGCGACAGAAAGTCGCGGCTTTGGGCGACTGACGAGCGAACAACGGGAACAAGCAGACGGGATGCTCTACCGTAGTTTACTGGTCGCGCGGGGTCGGCATTTTTTCCTACATTGTCGGGGCTGTCTTCTGTCAGGCGCGAACAAATTTTTTGTCTCTTCAAACCAGGCTCACTCAACACCATGAATAACAGCGTTCCTGCCCTTTCTTCGTTTGCCAAGGGGTTGACGAGTGAGACGGCGTTCGATGTCCTGGCGGTGGCCCGCAAGCTGATGGCCGCAGGCAAAGATGTGATTGCGCTTCAGATTGGTGACTCGCCCTTTCCAACGACTGCCAACGCCGTCAAGGCCGCACATGCGGCAATCGATGCCGGCCAGACTCACTATTGCCCCTCGATGGGGCTGCCGGAGTTCCGCGAGACAATTGCCCGGGCCGTGAATGCGGAGTTCGGCATCCCCGCGAGCGCGGACAACGTCGTTGTTGGCCCGGGGGCGAAGGTATTTGAAACTTACTTCTGTGAGACCTTTCTCGAACCGGGCGATGCCGTACTGGTCTTTCAACCGGCATTCCCAACCTTCGAGCCGAATATCGTTCGCCGCGGGGCGTGGCCGTTTTATGTTCCGCTCAAGCAAGAGAACCAGTTTCGACCAGACATTGGAGCCATCGAGCAGTTCGTGAAGCGCGAGCCAAAGGCCCGCGCCATCTTCTTGAACTTCCCACACAACCCAACTGGTGGCGTCGCCACGAAGGACGATCTGAAAGCGATCGCTGACCTCGTTCGGGGTACGAATGTCGCGATCTTCAGTGATGAACCGTACTGTCACATGGTCTGGGAGGGGAAGCATTCGAGCATCCTGGCGGAACCTGGAATGCTGGAACAGTGCGTTGGGGCGTATACCTTCTCGAAAAGCTACAGCATGAGCGGGTGGCGTTGCGGCTACATGGTCACTTCCCCACGCATCGCGCAGATCGTGGGGAAGATGATCAACACGTCGCTTTCGTGCGTGCCGCCGATTGTACAGTTGGCGGGGAAAGCGGCTCTTGAACTCGATACGGCTGAACGCGACGCGACAATGAAGAAGTTCCACGCCAAGGTGGAACTCCTGGTGAACGAACTTCGCAAGGTCCCCGGCGTGACCGTGTTGATGCCGGTTGGCACCTTCTACGCATTTCCTCGGGTCGAGCCGATTTGCCGGCAGCTTGGAATCACCTCACATGGCCTTGCAATGTATCTGCTAGAAGGCGCAGATGACAAGCGCGGTGTGGCTTGCTTGGGGGGTGAGTGCTTCGGTGTCGCTGGGCAGGGGTTTATCCGCTTTAGCTGCGCGGAGCCAGATGATCGCTTGGTGCAGGCAGTTCAGTTCTTCGCTGAGGCGATCATCCGGACGGACCGCGTGAAAGCCTACCTCGCCGCTAACCCGAAGTATCGGCTAAACTAAGTCGGTCTCGCCCTTCACCCAGATGGAACGATCTGATGCATCGTCTTGCTTTTCTGAGTCTGGGGCTTTTCTTCTTGGGTTTCCTTTGTGGTTGTGGGTGGATTACGTCTGACACGCGGCCCGAGGCAAGCAAACCGGGTTGCACAGATGAAGACGCTGCAATTGCTAAGTTGGAGCGTGCGTTCACTGTGGAAAGTGTGCGCGATCATAGCCTTCCTGATCACTCGGTTGTCTCTCTGCAATTGTCTTCGCCCGTGGGTGAACCCGGTGACACCAAGAAATATGACGATGATCTGGCGCCGTTGAGTGAGTTCCCTTCGCTCCGCGAACTGAAGATTACGAGCAGCCGAATTACCGGTGTCGGCCTGAAGCATCTGGCCAAGACCAAAGAGCTTCGACGGCTTGTCCTCACGAGCAGTGAGGTGACGGATACTGGATTGAAATCGCTCCCTATCCTTCCCAATCTGGAATGCGTGGAGTTGGGAGCGACCGAAGTGACGGATGCAGGCATTCTGCCATTGGTGCAACAACCAAAACTGAAGGAACTTCATTTCACGGAGAAGGGCGTCACGCTCCGGACCTTCAAGGCGTTGGCGAAGTTTCCGGCCTTGACTCATCTGACAACCGGTGGGGAGGAATTCGCTGATCAAGAACTCCTCGCAATCGCGAAAATCCCGCGCCTGGAGTATCTGTCATTTTGGGCGCACGGTGAAGTGACAGAACGCTCCCTCAAGGCCCTGGCGGAGTGTCGCGGACTCACCTTCCTTCACTTGGAATTCCCAGAACTTTCCGTCGAAGCGTTTGCGCAGCTTCGCCGACTTCCAAAGCTCGAACGACTTGAACTCTTTTCTGGGTTTGCAAACGACCAAATTGCCGCTGAAGTGTCGCAATGGAAACAAGTCAAGCATCTGCGGATCGGGTGGTGCAAGACGCTGACCGATGACGGGCTTCGCTCTCTCGCGAAGATGGCCCTGCTGGAATCACTTGAGCTTCCATCCGCCTGGGCGATGACTGATGTCGGACTGGCCCACATCGGCACGATGAAGAATCTTCAGAGTCTGGACTTGTCGGGGACAAAGGTAACCGACAAAGGAGTTGCGAAACTTGCGGGTCTTACCAAGCTCCGCAAGTTGGTTTTGAGCGTCAAGGATAGAGAGAAACTCACCGGCGAGTCGATTCGAGCACTCTCCGAGTTGAGTGAACTGGAGAATCTTGATCTCTTTAGCATGTCGATTACGGATGATGACATTGACGCTCTCGCGCAGTTCAAGAATTTGAAGCAACTTGATCTCCGCTCGACGAAGGTTACCGCCGAGGGGGTTGCTCGGCTTCGCAAAAAACTGCCGAATGCCAGCGTGAAGTATTAGTGCGGCTCACTCACCTCAAGGATTGCCTTTGCCTCAGCTTTCGCAGCGGGTGCGGCCACCGGGTTCTTCGCCGGTTGCCCCTCGGGAACTGTTCCCTGCGGGCCTTGAAGAACGGAAACGGGTGGTTGCGGAGCAAGACTGAGTTCGCGCCGCCGGAGAAGTTGGTAGTACATGTACAGCCCGTATCCGCACACTACCACCGCGACAATAAAGATTGCGGTGCTCTCAAATCGCTTGAGCAGTTCCACAATCCAAGTACCGCAGAAGAAGAACAGGCCAACCCCGACGACGGCGTAGACCAGGTCGGCGATGAGAAATTTCAGATATGAATACTTGGCTGCGCCCGCAATGAGGAACACGCCCGTTCGTAGCGGCGGGAAGAACCGTGCGAGTATTAGTAGCTTCATGCCATGTTTTGTGAAATAGCCTTCGAGCCGAAGTCGGCGTTCGGAACTGATGAACTTCTGCACCCATCTATACTCAAAGAGCTTTGAACCCCACCTTCGCCCAACTCCGTAAAGAACAGAATCGGCGCAGATGATCCCCAGCCCGCACGAAGCCCAGGCAAGCGGCCACCAGACCGTGGGGTGGAGTGCATTCACACTCGCGGCATAGAGAATGCCCGCTTCCTCCGGACAGGGAGGAAGCCCGATACCCGTGAGAAACAACCACGCGAAGATTGACGCATACCAGTAGAAGGCTTCGATGGTCATCGCTCGCTCCAGCGTGGAGAACATCTGGGCGCCTCCGATGGAATGTGCACATCGTGTTCCAACTGGCTGATTCTGGGCTAGAGCAGAACTCGTTGAGCGGGGTAAACTGCACACCCGACAAGTCTACGGGGGCTTCATGGACACTGCACAACCTGCTGTCGAGACGGTGGTGTATCCGGAGAGCGACGGAAAGCCGATGGTAGACAATACGCTGCAATGGGACTGGATGGTAAAGATTGTCGGCGAACTCCGTGAGATGTATGCGGGGCAGCAGGTCTTCGTTGCGGGTGATCTGTTTTGGTATCCGGTGAAGGGCGATCCGAAGATCGTTCAAGCACCGGACGCGCTGGTCGTGTTCGGCCGGCCAGCGGGCTACCGTGGCAGCTATAAGCAATGGGAAGAGGACGGCATTGCGCCGCAGTTGGTGTTCGAGATTCTCTCGCCGAACAATACGCGCGAGGAGATGGCCCAGAAGTTGAACTTCTATGACAAGTATGGGGTCGAAGAATATTACTTCATCAATCCCTACCGGAAAACTGCTTTTGGCTGGGTCCGAATCGAGGGAAAGTTTCAACCGGTATTTCCGATTGGCGGTTACATCAGCCCACGGCTTGGGATCCGATTTGAAGAGGATGATGAGTTGCGCCTGTTCACGCCCGATGGCCGCGAGTTTCAGACGCGTGAACAGCGGGTAGAGGAGATTCAGGAAGAGTTGCGGAAGACCGCTCTTGCGTTTGAGGAAGTCCGAACACGAGCCATTGAAGCGGAACAGAAGGCCCTCGAAGAACGCGAACGAGCTGAGCGAGAACGCGAACGGGCAGAGAAAGAGCAACACGCGAAAGATGCGTTCGCGGCCAAACTCCGCGAACTCCGCATTGATCCCGAAACTCTGCTCAAGCCAGCAGGGTGAGGCGTTTACCCCGCCGCATGCTTCTTCCGACGTGTGAGCTCATTCATCACGTCAGCAAGCGAACGCGTGTTGAACACGTCGTCTTTTGTCAGCCATCCGCGCCTGGCGACGTGAACTCCATACTGGACCAATGCCAGTTCACTCGTCGTATGAGCATCGGGGTTGATGACGATTGGAATTCCCATCGCTTTTGCCTGCTTCACATACTTCCAGTCGAGGTCTAATCGCGAAGGCTGCGCGTTAATCTCGATCATCTTGCCATGCTTCGCGGCACATTTCAGGACTTCGTGAAGGTTAATCTTGTACCCCTCGCGCTTCAGTAGAAGCCGACCGGTTGCGTGGCCAAGCATGGTGACGGCGGGGTGAGCCAGTGCCTTACACACCCGTGCTGTCATTTCGTCTTCCGTCATATTGAATCGCGAGTGGACGCTGGCCACTACGTAATCGAAGCCCGCGAGCAACTCATCGTTGTAATCGAGGGAACCGTCTTCGAGGACATCTACCTCTGTTCCCTTAATGATCTGAACGCCAGTGAGTTTCGCGTTGACGCGATCGATCTCGGCCCATTGCTTGCGGACGGCGCCTGGCGGGAGTCCCCGCGCGATCGTGAGAGATTGCGAATGATCGCCCACGCCGAAATACTCATATCCGAGCCGCTTGGTTGCGAGAGCCATCTCTTCGAGCGAAGCGGTGCCGTCGCTGTAGGTTGTGTGATTGTGGAAGACTCCGCGAATATCGGAATCGGTGATGAGTGCGGGGATCGCTTTCGCTTCCCCGGCTTCGATTTCGCCCGTGTCCTCACGCATTTCGGGGGGAATGTACGGCAGGCCCAAAGCCGCGAAGATGTCTTCTTCCGTTTTGCAAGGAACGGAGCGCGAGTCATTTGCCAGAGCATATTCGTTGAGTGTTAATCGTCGGTCGATGGCTCGCTGCCGCATCCGGATATTGTGCTCCTTGCTGCCAGTGAAGTAGTGGAGCGCGAAGGGGTATTGCTCGTCGGAGACGACACGGAGATCGGCCTGGAGCGTTGCCTTCTCACCGCGAACGTGCATGGCAGCCAGCACGCTCGATTTTGTCGGCCCCTGAGCCAGCACCTGAACCACTTCGGGTATCTTCACGAAGTGATCCATGATTGGCTGGGCGTTCGCGCTGCTCACGAGAATGTCGATGTCAGCCACCGTCTCTTTCCGGCGGCGAAGACTCCCACAGAGTTCGGAGCGAATGACACCGGGGAACTCGCGAATCTGCTCAAGGAGCGCCATTCCCAACGGGAGGGCGAGGTCGATCCGCACACGATGCCCGACTTTTTCGATATGGGCGATGCCTTCGAGAATCTTTTGTTGTGTTTTGGCGCCGAATCCTTTCTGTTTCGCGACTTCGCCACTTTCACAGGCGGACTTGAGCTTCTCGATGCTGTCGATCTGGAGCGTGTCGTGGAGTGCTCTCACTTTCTTGGGGCCGAGGCCGGGTAGGCGGAGCATCTGCACCAACCCTTCGGGAATCGAAGCGCGGAGATCTTCGAGGTAAGGCAGTTTCCCGTTTGTGATGAGTGTCGTGATCTTCTGGACCAAGGTGTCGCCAATACCGCGGACCTCGCCGAGTTTCCCCTCTGCGATGATTTCTTTGAGGTCGCCGGGTAGCGCTTGAATGATGCGGGCGGCGTTGTGGTAGGCATTGGCTCGGAAGGCATTTTCGCCCTTTAGTTCGAGCAGGGTGCCAATTTCATCGAGTGCGTTCGCAACTTCGTCCTTTGACATGACGGGTACTCCTCACGGGATGTTGTGAGGATACCAGAAGGGGACCACAGAGGGGATGTTGGAGGTCTGCACCAGGAGTTTTGCTTACATTACGGGCTCGACCAAGACCTCCTGGGTCTTGTCGAGCCCTGCAAGATGCGGAAGCAGATGACAAAACACCAGTGTGTTCCCACCATCTTGTCTGACCAATCAGCTGCAGCCAATGCAGAGTTGACGCAGTCCTGTAAGCCAAACCGATGCTCCGATCAACTTCCCCAGCGGATCTTCCTCTGGTTTCCGCTGGTTTCGGTTTTCGAGTCTTTTTCCCTGGTTTCGCCCGGTGGCCCTCGGTGTCCGGTTTTCGAGGAGTTTTTTCGTGCTCGTTGGGTCTCGAAGCGAGAAGTATGCGTCTGAGGACCAGGAGCATAAGCAGAATGACACCGACCTCACCTCGCGAGACCCCCTGGCGACTCGTCTTCAGGCACCTCGGAAAATGAACAGTCCCGGCCTGCACCCACTTGGAAGGTATCTGACCGGGACTGACACCACAGGTTTTCGGCGACTTGCCGGTTTGCTTTATGCCGCGATCTTCAGCGGGATAACCGTTGCCGCGCGCTTGCGGGCGGGGCTGTGGAGCATGATTTCCATGCCGTTGACGATTCGGTCGGGGCCGCGGCCATCGAACGTATTGCGGCCGCAGCGGGTCATCCCCTTCCGTTCCATCACGTCGTCGTGCAGCAGATCGACCGCTTCTTTCAACTGGTCGAAGGTCACTTCCTCCGCTTTGCCGAGGTAGGTCGCGACGCCTTCCTCATCGAGTTTCTTGCCGTTTCCGGTGTGGCGTGGCGTCTGACTCAGGATGAGTTGCGGGATGCCCACCACGCACAGTTCTGGCGACCAGCCGTCACCCGCAGTCAGAGCGAAGTGAACGCGAACGAGTCGAGTCATCAGTTCCTTGGGCTCCGTGACCACTTCGACCCTTCCGCCACTCTCGTCGGCCAGCGCGAGGAGTTCGTCGTACCGTGGGTGGTGGGTACGGCAGGTGATCGTCACCTTTGAGATCTTTTCCATCTCCAGCAGTTGATTCGTGCGTGTGACCGCTTCACCGGCCATGTCGTCGTCACCCATCGCAACGAGGGCCCGGAACGGCATTGGCGGCTCAATCGCGCGAATCGTGCGTTGGCGACGGAAGAGTCCGCGGCAAAGAGCAAAGCGGTAACCGAGCAGGAGCTGACTGCCCAACTCGACGCGATAGGCCTTCCGCGTGGGATAGAGGAGCGGGTTCACCACCAGATCAGCCGGGAACTTCATCTCTGCGGTGGAATCGAAGACCACCACGAGTACGCCGGTCTTCTTCAGTTCACGGAGGTAGTCGGCGGTGTAGTTCGGCCCGGCAACGACAATCGCGGCGGCGTTCAGCCGCCGAAGCTGTGCGATAGTGGTTTCCAGGTCGTTGCCATCACCGAGTTTCTGCTCAGCCGGGACCCAGTCATTGTTACCGCGATTGATGACCGTGGCGAGCGAAAGCGGATCGAGGTAACTGAAGAAGTGCGTTCCACGCCGACGGCGTTGTAGTGCCGCTGCGAGGGAGAGACACTGATAGAACGGCTCCCAGCCGTGCTCGATCGTGCCGTCACAGCGAAACAAAATTGGTCCACGTGTCGCATCCATGCGCAACGCTCCTGCACAACCAGGTTTGGAAAGGCGCACGAGCACTCCTGGCGAGGGTGCGCTTCGCGCGTTCCGGTTGGTGTGGAGCAGCGCCCGCCGTGACATTCCACGCGCGGACGAGAGCCGCGCAGGCGGGAGCTATTCTCGACACCTCTTCTCCGGTGGGCCGAGTTTCGACCCAGACGACGCAGCAGCGGGTTCCGGTCCGCTGTCGCATCGTGCTCTGCCGTTAGGTTCCGGTCCAGCGGCCGAGCGGGCGGGATGGTAATTCAGATTTCTCGCAACCGACAAGGCCACTTTCTTCTGCTTGTGTCAGGATGGAATTGGGCGGATTGCGCGCGGGGAATGAGTTTCAGCAGTTGTACCGAATGCTCCTTGGAGAACGTCTGGCGAAGCGTGTCATTCAAACAATCGCTGACGTTCCACGTGGAACGTCAACCCAAATTACCAAACCGGCATATTGCGCGCGTCATTCAAACAATCGCTGACGTTCTACGTGGAACGTCAGCCCAGTTTAGCACCGACTGCCCGAGCCAATCCGATTCCACTTCCCACACCCGCAGAGGTTGCTATGAACCCACGCGAACCCAATGAGCACGGAGACCCTCGCATGGAAGCGACCGCCAAGCCCCGGCTGGCCCGCGGGCTGAACGCCCTCCTGGGCGATATGGACACCCGCCAGGGTAGTGATGCCGCGATCTGTCGATTGCCAATTGCGAAAATCGCCTTCAACCCGCACCAGCCGCGCAAGCAGTTCGATGACGAGGAACTGCTGGGCTTGGCAGAAAGCATCACGAATCACGGCATCCTGCAACCGCTCGTCGTGCGGGCACATGGCGATGGGTACCAACTCATCGCTGGCGAACGCCGGCTGCGTGCCGCCCAGGCCGCCGGGCTGACGGAGGTGCCGGTCCATGTGGTCGCCTTCAATGATCAGCAGATGTTCGAAGCGGCCTTGGTGGAGAACATCCAGCGCAGCGACCTGAACCCGATCGAAAAGGCCCAGGGGTTCAAGGACTACATGGAGCGATTCACCATCACGCAGGATCAGCTCGCATCGCGGCTCGGACTCGATCGCACTTCCGTCAGCAATCTTCTCGGGCTTCTGCACCTGCCGGAGGAAGTACAGGCCGCCGTGCGGAACGGGCAACTCTCGATGGGCCACGCCAAGGTTCTCAAGAGCGTGTTCGACCCGGCGCAACAGGTTGCCTTCGCCAAGGAGGCAATCATGAAGAACTACTCCGTTCACGCCCTCGACCTGCTCGTCAAGCAACAGAAACTCGCCGCGGCGACCCCAGAGCCAGTGGCTGAGTCGCCAAAACGCGAACCCGTCGAGAAAACCGCGCACGTGAAGGGGCTGGAAGACGACCTGCGACAGCGGCTGGCGGTGCGGATCGAGATCAAGGTGAAAGCGAAGGATAAGGGGCAGATTGTGATTGGCTTTGAATCGAACGACGACTTCGAGCGGATCATACAGGCGCTCCAGAATCGATAATCGGCACCTTCCCTCCAATACGAGCGGCCGTGGCTGGAGGCTCCAGCCGCGGCCGCTCGCTTTTCTGGCACAAGAGGTGAGCGCGGCACTTTCCCGCAAATCTTTTCATTTGCTCTATCCCTACCCTAATGGCCTGACTTGTCCCCTTCCCCCAATTCGGATACCTTGCTCTTGACTCACGGTAATCCACGGAGGGGTTCCGATGCGGGCACGAATTGTCATTCTGTTGGGTTTGTTTGTGGTCGGTGGTGTCGTCTCGGCCCAGGAATTCAAACCCTATGCGTCGGGGGCAGGGCGGTACAAAATCCTCTTCCCCGGGGCTGTGAAGACAGAGACGAACGATATCACGTCTGGTAAGGACACACTCAAGCTCACGCTCGACGTGGTGGAACTGAAGGGCGACACGGTGTTCATGGTGAGTTACGTCGATGCCTCGGATGAGGTCGCGAAGAAGCCCGCGGGCCCGCGGCTCGATAAAGTTCGCGATGGCAACAAAGGCGAAAGCGGAAAGGTCATCGAGGAGAAGGATATCACTCTGGGAATGGAGAAATATCAGGGTCGCGATCTGCTGATTGAGACTCCCAGCGGCTTCATCCGCAACCGAGTGGTGATTGCCGACAAGCGGCTCTATCAGGTGATGGTTTTTGGCAACAAAGATGTGGTTACGTCTGCCTCGGCGGACAAGTTCATCGCCTCCTTTGAAATCACCAAGTAGCGCTCTGTGGAAATCTTGGTTGAGGTTGTCGCGATTGTGGAAAAACCTCTTCGATAAAAGCACGCAGCGACAACCGACCCAAGGTGTCCACAGAGAACCAAGGAAAAAGAGATTCCCATGCGTGTGGTTGTCGTCGGTCTGTTTCTTGGGGTGTGCACGGGTGAGGTTGCTGCCCAGCCGGTCTACTCGTCCGCGGAGGGCAAATACAGCATTAAGTTCCCCAACACGCCAAAGGTGACCGAGAACACGACCAAGAGTGCAGTGGGTGAATTGACTGTGACAATCGCGACCTACGCCCACTCAGACGGCAGCACCTTTATGGTTAGTTACACAGACTTCCCTGCGGCCGCGACCAACCCCGAAAATCACGCCAAGCTGTTTGTCGGCGTCCGCGATGGCGTTAGTAAGGATGGAAAGGTTGTGGGAAAAGAGATCGTCCTGACCGCGGGGTTCGAAAAGTGGCCAGGGCGGGAATTCACCGTGGAGAAAGGGAAGCAGCGTATTCGCTTCCGTGTCTTTATTCGCAACCAGCGAGTCTATCAACTCGCTGTGATTGGCAAGCCCGACTTCGTGACCGGGCGTGAGGCAAATACCTTCTTCGATTCACTCGATCTCACAAAATAACCGGAGGAGCAACATGCGGATGGTTCTGGCGGTGGGAGTGCTGGCAGTCGGCTTGGTGGGCCTTGCGGTGGGGCAAGAGAAAAAGTTCGCGCCGAAGGACGGCAAGTTCGCGGTGCAATTTCCCGGTGCACCTCAGAGCTCGACGAAGAGCGCTCAGAAGACGGAACTCCACATTTATTCTGTGGCAAAAGAGAAGGAGAAGGCCAACTTCCTTGTCATTTATTCAGATATGCCCGCAGATGTGATCAAGGGTTCGACTCCGGAAGCCGTCTTGAAAACCGGCGAAGAAGGGCTGGTGAACTTCTACAAAGCGAAGATCACAAAAGCCACGGAGACGAAGTTCAAGTCGGGCGGAAAAGAGTATCCTGCCCGCGAGATTGTCGCGGACAAAGGCGACGGGCAGATCAGGCTCTTACTCATTCTCGCAGGCAACCGGCTTTACCAAGTGCTTGTGATTGGAACAAAAGAGCAGGCGAGCGGGAAGGAAGCCGACGATTTCATCAAGTCATTCGAAATCACCGGGTGAAGGGACACAAGAGTGAACCCGGTCTACCTGAGAAGGGTCACTTTCGGTAGCATGAGTGAACGGAAGGCGGGTGTTCCACCCGCCACAATTCGGGGCGTAGCGCAGCCTGGTTAGCGCGCCTGCCTTGGGAGCAGGAGGCCGTGGGTTCAAATCCCGCCGCCCCGACTTTTTTTTCGAGAGAAAGCCCTCCGGCGAATACGTCGGAGGGCTTTTTCGTTGGGGAGCAAACCTTCCAGGTCGAGTCGAAAAGCGCGTTGAAATTTTTCTCAGCTTGAGTGTCCGAATGGTTACCGCTTGTTCGTTGTATTCGCGCAAGGTGGGGGATGGGCCTCCGCCCGCAAATGCGAAACTGACGGGATAAGATCATGGCAAAGTTCCTTTTCGTCTATCGCGAATCCACCGAGAGCCGTGCCAAGCCCTCTCCCGAGGAAATGCAGGCTTTGCAGGCGGCCTGGTACGCATGGATGCAAAAGTTCAGCGCGGCGATTGTGCCCGGAGGTGACGGATTGAAGCACAGCGGCCGAATTGTGAAGGCTGGGCTCGTGACCGACGGTCCGTATGTCGAAGCCAAAGAAATCATCGTTAGCTTCGCGATTATCCAGGCCGACAACTATGACGCAGCGGTGGCCATCGCCCGCGAATGCCCTCCCGGACACACAATCGAGATCCGCGAATTCGCCGGCTACGCATAAAGAGGTTGGCGCTGCAGCATCTCACGAAAAGGAACGAAAAAATGTCGGAAAGTAGCAAAAGCGCCAGAAACGACACCAAGAAGACCGCCAAGAAAGTGTCCGCAACGAAGCCGGTTGCAAAGAAGCCGGCTAGTGCGGACGCGGGAGACGGGGAAAGCGCCGTTCTTACGGCAATCGCCGCGATGCGGGAATCGGATCGCGTCCTGGGTGAGCGGCTTCACGTCATCATCAAAGCCAACGCGCCGACCCTCACACCGAGGCTCTGGTATGGGATGCCCGCCTATGCCAGTGACGACAAGGTCGTCTGTTTCTTCCAAAGTGCGGCGAAGTTCAAAACGAGGTATGCCACGCTCGGTTTCATGCACGCCGCGAAGCTCGACGACGGCGCCATGTGGCCAACCGCCTTCGCGCTCACGGAGTTGACCGAAGTCGAAGAGGCAAGGATCGTCGCGCTGGTGAAGAAAGCCGTGAGCTGAGGATTGAGTAACCCAATGACGCGCGCGAGAATGTCCCCGGCGACCCTGCAGTCGCAATACCCAAAGCCGCCGACGTATGAGTGAACCCCGCGCGCTGGTTGAACACTTTTTTCGCCACGAATTCGGCCGGCTCAGCGCCGTGTTGACCCGGTCGCTCGGCCTGCGCCGGCTCGAACTCGTTGAGGACGTTGTTCAAACCGCTCTAGTGCAGGCTCTAGAAATTTGGTCTCGGCGCGGCGTTCCTGAAGACCCGGCTGGCTGGCTTTACCGCACCGCCCGTAACCTGGCGATCGACTCGCTTCGGCGCGAACAAACCCATGCCAGAGCATTGCCACGCCTAGCTGGAGACACCGAGCGGGAATCGTCGCTTCTCGAAGCGCATTTCGCCGACGAGATCGGCGACGCGCCCCTTCGCCTACTCTTTGTCTGTTGCCACGAAGCGGTGCCGGCTGAATCCCGCGTCGCCTTCGCGCTGCGGATGCTCTGCGGTTTCAGTACCGCGGAGATTGCACGAGCGTTGCTCACTACCGACGCCAACGTCCAGAAGCGGATCGAGCGGGCACGGGATCGGTTGCACGAGTTGGACATCGATTTTGACACTCCAGCGGCGGATCAGCTTGGTGCGCGGTTGGACGCAGTTCTCGCGGTTATTTATTTACTGTTCAATCAGGGCTGCTACGTCACTCATGGCGACATGCTGATCCGTCGTGACCTGTGCGATGAGGCCCGCCGACTGGCGCGGATGCTCGTCGCCCAGAGTGTCGGCGATGTTCCGGCTGTTCATGCCTTGCTGGCATTGATGTGCTTCCACGCGGCTCGCTTTGACGCACGTGTCGCGCGCGATGGCGTCATGGTTCTACTCGAGGAACAGGATCGCTCTACATGGAATTGGAGTGAGGTGCGTGAAGGCATGGCATGGCTTGCCCGGTCAGCTACCGGAGAAGAACTGACGCGCTATCACGTGGAAGCGGGTATCGCCTGGGAGCACTGCCGAGCGCCGACCTTCGCGGACACCGATTGGCGACAGATCGCGGAGCTGTACGACATACTCGATCGAATCGCGCCCTCGCCTCTGAATTCCCTCAACCGCGCCGTCGCCGAAGCTTACCTACACGGTCCACAAGCCGGCCTTGAGCGCCTGGCCAGCCTTCCTTCGGATAGTGTTCCCGCCCAGTATCCCGGTTGGCATACGGTGGTCGGTGAACTCCAATTTCGCCTCGGTCGGCACGAGGCAGCCGAGCGCGCCTGGTGGGAAGCCCTCCGGTTGACCACCGCCAGTGCCGATCAAGAATTCTTGCGTCGTCGTCTCGCAGTCTGTCGGTCCGAAGTCAGCGAGCCCGCCAGTGAGTAACGCCAGTATGTTCCAAGGTCTTCAGTTCCACACTCGAGCAAAGACAAAAATCGACTGGTCACTTCGGTTCGGAGGGTTACCTTGAGCGCAGATGCGCAGCCATAAGCTGACTTACTACTTCACGACCATTCGTGCACCCGTGACGACTTCTCCCGCTCTTCTTTCTTCCCCCGCAATTCCGCGGTTCCTTCACCTCTTTCTCGTTTCACTTGCTGTCCGGTTCGGCACCGTCGCACTGGGCGTTTGGCTTGCCACCTTGCCGCCGCGCGTCATCCCGTCCGACGATCCCGCTGCGGTTGAAGTTCGTCAGCGCATCACTGATTCCGGCGCGCAGGTCATCGAACCCTGGTACCAGTGGGATGCCGTGTGGATGGTGAACATCGCCCGGTATGGCTATTCGGGCGCAACGGACCGTGGAGGGAAACTGGGGGTTGCATTCTTGCCCGCGATGCCCGCAACTCTGGCTTTGGGCGAAAGTCTCAGCATGAATCCCTTCTGGTTTGCGCTGGTTGTGGTCAATTTGATCGGAGCTGTCGGTGTAGCACTCTTTGCTCGGGTTAGTGCTCGGCTGCTGAACGACTATGCGGCCGGTTGGCGAACACTGGCGCTCCTTCTTACGTTCCCCACGGCTTTCTTTTACTCCGCACCTTACAACGAATCGTTTGGGCTGCTCTTCACTGCCTTGGCACTCACAGGCTGGCTCGCAAACCGGCCTGTGCTGGCTGGCGTCGCCGCCTTGGGGGGTTCTCTCGCGCGCATGACTGGCGTTGCTCTGGGTGGCGGGGCAGCTCTCGATTGGCTCATCAAGCGCGACCACCGTGACCTCTGGCGCGCAGTCTGTGTCACGGCCGGAAGCATTGCGGGGCTGGCAATTTTCTGGGGATTTCTTTGGTGGGTCGTGGGGAACCCGTTCGCCGGGCTGAAATCGCAGGTGATGTGGGGGCGGCGCGAACTATCAGTGTGGAATCCATTTTACGCAATTGAGTCGATCTACGATCCAGATCTCATCCGTCCGGATCGAGCGAGGCATTTCGGGTGGGAAGCGGTCGTCGTGTTCGCCTTCACGTTTCTTGGGATTCGCACCTGGTGGAAACGGGGTACATTCTGGGGGGTACTTACACTGGTGCCGATAGCCCAGATGTTCGCCTCGGGTACTCTCCTGAGTGCTAATCGCGTCATTCTCGCCTCGTTGCCGGCGTTCATCGAACTAGCCGATCTGCTTCGTCAACGCTTGTTCTTTGCTGCCACCATACTCGGCTTCGGGTTCGCTCAGTTTCTGCTCCTCCACCGCTATGTTCACACGCAGTTCGCCGGTTAATCGGACGCCGCGCGCTAACTTCTCGTTACGCGCCGGTTAATCAGGTTGCGTTTTTACTCATTCTTGTCGGTTTCCTTGCACTGTGCAGATTATGCACTAGATTTACCGCCCTTTACCGAGCTATTCTTCCTACAGCCGCCCTCATTCCTTATTGTGGGGCATGTCGGATGGATCGCCGGATCTTCTTGAAGTCACTTGCGGTTGCTTCACTTCCCGGAACGGCCGCAACCGCATCGTATGGTCTCTACGAGGCGGGCTGGGTTGAAGTCATTCGGCCCACGTTGCCACTCCCACGTCTCCCCAAGGCGTTCAATGGGATGACGATTGCCTTCCTCACAGACATCCATCATGGCCCGTTCAGTTCCATCGATTATGTAACCGCTGTGGTCCGGACTACGCTCGCTCTGCGTCCCGATCTGATTCTTCTCGGCGGTGATTACTCACTCAAGGACAGCAAGTATATCCGTCCATGCTTCGACGTACTCAGCGGTTTGAAGGCGCCGCTCGGTGTCTATGGCGTGCTTGGCAATCACGACTACTGGCACGGGTTGAACGAAACACGTGAGGGTTTCCAAGCGGCGGAGATCGAGGAATTGACCAATCGCGGAGTTTGGCTCAAACGCAGTGGGTCGCGTTTCATGATCGCTGGTGTGGATGACTTGTGGATGGGTAAGGTGGATCTAACCGGAGCCATTCGCGAAGCCACGCCAGACGATGCGTGTTTAGTGCTCAGCCATAATCCCGACGTGGCAGAGCGATTGAAAGATCCGCGAGTTGGGCTAATGTTGAGCGGCCACACACACGGCGGGCAGGTGGTGTTCCCAACGGGCGGAGCGCCGTTTGTGCCCAGTCACTACGGCCAGAAGTATCTGCACGGCTTCGTGCAGGCACCGGTAACGAAAGTTTATGTCTCACGCGGCCTTGGCTGCACGAGTGTCCCTGTGCGCATCTGCAGCCGGCCAGAACTCACGCTCATCACACTCCAAAGCGCGTAAGAACCCCTGTACTCCACCTTCTCCGTCCACCTCTGACCGCACTGTTGCATTCCGCTATATCATTCCCGGCCCGTGATGAGCGCGGGCATTCGGACCAATTTACACGGAGTAACAATGCGCACGCTGCTGGCATTGGGGTTTGTTCTCGGAGTGATCGGTCTCACCACCGCGGCCGACTCAAAAGACCCCACGACAGGTAAATGGATCATCGAATCCGTCACACGTGATGGCAAGGCAAACGCCGCATTCAAGGGAGCAGTTCGCGCCCACGCTGACGGCAATTACACCCTGACTCCATCAAAGGAGTCAAAGGCCCCGGCGACCACCGGCACTTACACACTTGACACGACGAAATCACCCATTGCAATCGACATGAAGCCCAAGGGCGGCACCTACGACGGTAAGACGCTCCTAGGCATTGTGAAGGTGGATGGAGACACGATGACAATCTGTTTCGCGGAGCCTGGCAAACCTCGACCAACGAAGTTCGAAAGCACCGCCGAGAGCGGAACCGTCCTCGCTGTTCACCATAAGGCGAAGTAAGAGCTGTCCGGCCAGTTCTGAACCACCATAAATCCTCGCCTCGACGGAAGTGACTTCGTCGTGCTCTGACAGACAGTACGCTCCGTCTGTCTCGGCGTCGGTCACTTTCGTCACAAGTGGGAAGAGGCATCTTCACGAAATCATCTTTTTCTCATCTTGCCTTGGCATTCGCGTTCTCATCGTTTACGCTCTTCCTCGCCTTCGCCCCAAATTCCTACTCCCGGAAGGCTCGCCATGCGCCCCCCTCGCTTCTGGCAAAAGATGATCCGTTCGGTGATTCGCTCTTCCGCTTCACCGCAGGTTCAACGGTTGCGCCGCACGCTGACTGTCGAGTACCTCGAAGTACGTGATGTTCCAAGCATTTCCGTCCCGGCATCGTCCGACGGAATCGTCGCCGATCGCAACCTCGACGGTGTTTACGACACCGTTGATACCTCGACTTATCAGGTCAGTGACAGGTGGTTCAGCACCGCGTATAGCACAACGATCGGCCAGGAGCGCCCGGTAATAGAGTTTGATCTGCAGGGACTTAACCTGCCGGCGGGGACAGGCATCACGTCGGCCACCTTAGAGTTCACAGTCGAGTCGTACACGTCCTCGACCACCGGCCCGCAGTTCAACATCGAGGCATTTGGCACCAGCGGACCGATCACCGTGGCCGACGGCACAGCGGCGGCGAAGCAAGTGGGCACGGGAACGATCACTGCGCTGGGCACGCAAGACTTCACACTCGATGCCGCAAGCATCAACGCGCTCTCTGGCCGCACTGTCGGGATCCGGCTCGAGAATACCACGATCAACGGCAACTGGTTCTCCTTTGCCAGCAACACGTATCCCTACGCTGCCCATGCCACGTTGATCCTCAATACGGGGCCAGTCTCCCCACCGGTGCTCCCGCCGCCCCCCGCCCCCCCGCCTCTCCTGAGCATTTCGCTCTCGCCGGGAACAGTCATCGAATCCGCTGGAGCAGGGGCGGCAACCGGTACCGTTACCCGCACCGGCGATCTCAGCCAGCCTCTAACCCTGAACCTCTCCAGCAGCGATACCTCCGGGGCAACGGTACCCGCGACCGTCACGATTCCCATCAATCAGGCAAGCGCTACGTTCTCCATCAACGCCGTTGACGATCAACTCCTCAACGACCCCAAGATGGTGACGATTTCTGCCTCGGGCACGACAGCGAACATCCCAGTGGGACTCGACCCTACCTTCGGGTCCGGCGGCCTCGTGCAGACGCCTCTCGACCAATCAATCCAGTTCCCACACGAGGCGATTACCACTCAGGCGGACGGAAAGATCCTTGCGGCAAGTGAAGACGGTGGCGGCTACTGGCAGCTCATCCGTCTCAACCCCAACGGGACGCGCGACAGCACCTTTGGTACCAACGGTGTGGTCCAGACCGCGATACCGATTACGAATGGCATGGACCCGGTACCGCATACGATCGTAGTTCAATCCGACGGAAAGATCCTCGTGGGTGGGGCCTACGGCTCGTACTCGCAAACGGGCGTTGGGCTGGGTGTCCTCGTTCGTTACAACGCGGACGGTTCGCTCGACACGGCATTCGGCAACAGCGGCGTCGCTGACCTTTCGTCAATCGTCAACGACTTTGTCACGAGCATCGCGGTCCGACCCGACGGACGGATTCTGCTCGGCTTGCAAGAAAGCGGCGTGGTCTACACCCGCGTCGCCCAACTCCAGGCGAACGGGCTTCTCGATACGTCGTTTGGAAGCTTTGGCGTGGCATCGCTCAACCTCGGCTACTCGGCTGAGCAGATTGTGCTCCTCGCAAACGGTGAGTTCCTGGTCGGTGGGTCGTTCCAGTCAAACGCGGGTGTCGCCGAGGTCCTGGCGAATGGAAAAGGCCTCGACACCTCGTTCGGCACCGCCGGCAAAGCAACTCTCAACTTTGGATCGACCAATGTCTCGATCGCCGCGCTGGCCCTCGATAGCCAGGGCCGTATCGTTTATGGCGCCTCGACCTCGCCGGGCGGCTACGCGGCAGGGCGACTGACAGCTGCGGGCGTTCCAGATACCACCTTTGGCACAAACGGCACGACAACACTGAACGTCGCGGGTGGCTCCGACGTGGCTACCTCAATGGCTATCCAAGCCGACGACAAGATAGTGCTTGGCGGCGTAACCATCGTCAATGGCGACTATGATTCCTCCCTCGTGCGATTTAACGCCGATGGAACCCCCGACACCACATTCAATGGCACCGGCGCGTTCCGGCAATCGCTCGTGAACACCTTCCTCGCCGATATGATCTTCGGGATCAGCGAGCTCCCAGACGGTCAACTGGTAGCTCTGACTGGCTGGGCAAACGATATCCGCGTCGCCCGGTTCAACATGGCCGATCCGCTTCCCGTGCAGGCGAGTGCTCAACTATCCGTGCAGGAAACGGATGTCCATCAGGTGCCCATCATCAACAATCAGGCGTTCTCGATTGCGGAAGGAAGCACGAATGGCACCACCGTCGGAACGGTTACCGCTTCTGAGCCGAATCCCGGCCTGGCTTTGAGCTACTCCATCGTGAGTGGCAATACGTCCGGAGCATTTGCGATTGATGCTTCCACGGGAGCAATCACGGTCGCCAACGCTGCAGCACTCGACTACGAGGCCAACCCCGTCTTCACGCTCGACGTTCGCGCTACGGATAACTACTCGACCCCCTATTCAAGCGACGCAACGATCACCATCGATCTGACAGACATCACCGATCCGCCCGTGGTGAGTACTGCCACTTTCGGCGTGATCGACAACAGCGCCAATGGAACAGCAGTCGGCACGGTGTCGAGCACAAACCCTGACTCAGACGACGCGCTGGCCTTTTCCATCATCGCGGGCAACACCAGCGGTGCTTTTGCAATCAATCCCACCACGGGAGCAATTACCGTTGCCAACGCATCGGCTCTCAATGCCCAGACGACTCCCGTCTATCAACTGACGATACAGGCGAGCGATGCTGGGTCGCCGAGCCAGAGTGGCTCAGCGACCATCACCATCAATGTGGCCGACGTTACTCTACCACCAGTCGTCAGTGCTGCGACCTTCTCACTGTCTGAGGGGAGCGCCAATGGCACCTCGGTCGGGACCGTCTCCGTCACCGATCCCGACTCCGACGACTCCCTCGCCTATGCGATCGTAGCCGGCAATACCAGCGGCGCGTTCACCATTGACCCCGCAACGGGCGCAATCACCGTTGCTAACAGTACCGCGCTCGACTTTGAGACGAACCCAGTCTTCACTCTCACCGTTCAGGCGACCAACAACGACAGCACCGCAGCCAGCGGAACCGGCACGATCACCATCGATCTGACAGACATCACCGATCCGCCCATGGTGAGCACTGCCACTTTCGGCGTGATCGACAACAGCGCCAATGGAACAGCAGTAGGGACGGTATCGAGCACGAACCCTGATTCGGATGACGCTCTCGCGTTCTCAATCATCGCGGGCAACACCGGCGGTGCTTTTGCAATCAATCCCACCACGGGAGTCATCACCGTCGCTAACAGTGTCGCACTCGACTCCGAAACCAACCCGACCTACATGTTGACGGTGCAGGCGAGCGATGCCGGCTCGCCAAGCCAGAGTGGCTCGGCGACCATCACCATCAATGTGGCCGACGTCAGCAGTCCGCCCGTGGTCAGTGCAGCGACCTTCTCACTAGCCGAGGGGAGCGCCAATGGCACCTCGGTCGGGACCGTCTCCGCCACCGATCCCGACTCGGACGATACTCTGGCATTCTCCATTATCTCCGGCAACACCGGGGGCGCATTTGCGATCAATGCCGCGACTGGGGCAATAACCGTTGCCAACAGTACCGCACTCGACTTTGAGACGAATCCGGTCTTCACGCTCACCGTCCAGGCGACCAACAAAGACAGCATTGCAGCCAGTGGAACCGGCACCATCACTATCGACCTCAGTGATGTCACGACTCCACCTGTCGTGAGTGCTGCGACATTCAGCCTGGCCGACAACAGCCCGAATGGCACTGCTGTGGGAACGGTATTGAGCACAAACCCCGATTCCGACGATGCTCTGGCGTTCGCAATCACTGCCGGCAACACCGGCGGAGCTTTCGCCATCAATCCCACAACGGGAGCAATTACCGTCGCCAACGCATCGGCACTCAACTACCAGACGAATCCAGTGTTTCATCTGACGGTGCAAGCGAGCGATGCCGGTTCACCGAGCCAGAGCGGCTCGGCGACCATCACTATCAACTTGACCCACGTCGTGCAACCGCTTCCGGTATCGATTCAAGTGATCGGCTACCATAACACGGATCGCATCATTCTCGGATCAACCACGACGATCCAGGTTGTGATCTTCTCGACGGCGACCTTTGACGCCCGATCAATCGACGTGAACTCGATCCGCTTCGGCGCCACCGGAACAGAAGACTCACTCGTTCGAAACAGACGAGGAGTACCCCAGTATTCCTATGTCGATGTGAACCACGACGGAAGGCTCGACCTGGTCGTATCCATCACCGTCAGCAAGACAGGGCTCGTCGTCGGCGATACCCAGGCTTATCTCTCCGGCTTGCTCCTCAACGGGCAGATGATCGAAGGTACCGGGGCGGTCCTCGTCACCAGGAAGAAATGAGGTAACAAGCAGACCCGGCGCGGTGCAAATTGTGACCGAAGATGTACGTCCTCGTCACCAGGAAGAAATGAGGTGACAAGTAGTCCAAATGCTGGTACCCCAAGAAATCTCGGATTAGACTGAAGTGACATCGCCATACTCGACGGAGACATGCCATGTTCCGTCTTTCACTGGTGTTCCTCGCTTTAGTCGTTCCGAATGTCCTGGGGGCACCCGTTCCACGAGAAGAATTGCGCCCGCCGGTGCCCCTGGCGGGCAGTTTCTGGGAAGATGAGGGCGAGGGCGACGTGACTCGCACGCACTACGAGTTTCACCCCAATGGAAAGATGACGTTGAGCTACAACAACAACACGTTCCCCAACTGCGGAACGTGGAAGCAAGACGGCCAGAGGATCTACTGGGAGACGAATAGCAGATATTACGAATTTGAAGGAACCCTTGCTGGCACGACAATCACAGGCCAATCCTGGAACATCAAAGGCGGCAAGTGGAAGCTGGTTGTGAAACGGATCAAACCTCCGCCTACGGAATGACGCCTTTACCACAAAACGAGCACTCCCGCGACAGCCATCGCGGGAGTGCTCGTTTTTAGCCAACTCACTTCTTCGGTGGTTCCTTCAAGCTTGAAAGAAACTCCACCAAGTCACGTAGTTCACGCCGGGTCAGCTTCTTGTGTAGATCGTCTGGCATCGCGCTGGGTCCGGTGCGGCGAGCGACGATATCGTCGGCCAGGATGGTGAGTTCCTTGGCCTCCGCGGTGACGAGCTTCACCTGCTTCTTGTCCTCGCTCTTGATGATCCCGCTGATAATGCGATCATCCGCGAGTGTGAGCACGACCGTTTCGTAACCCCTCGCGATCTTGGCGTTCGGCAGAACGATTGCCTCCAAGAGATAGCGGCGAGTCTTCTCCTTATCGGCCGCGATACCGTTGAGAATTGGCCCGACATCTCCGCCCTGACCGTCAAGTTTGTGGCAACGCTGGCAATAGACCGCGGAGTTGTTCAGGAAGATACTGCGTCCCTTCTCGGCGTCACCGCCTTCAAGCGACTCAAGGTAGGCCGCGAGCTTATCCCCCTTCGGTCCATTCGCAAGTTTCGCCTGGGCATCCCGGTAGGTGTTCACTTTCTGTTTGAGCGGGGCGAAGAGCTTGAGCTTGGGAGTGTTCGCTCGCGTTTCGGCCGCGTCGAGCACATCGAGAATTAGCGATTCAGGCACCTTCCCGGCATTCACCTGATCGAGCCATCCGTCGAGCAGTTTATCAGCTTCCTCAGAAGATTTCTGATTCGCGAGAATCGCGAAAGCACCCTGCTTTTCAGCCAGCGAAACCTGAGTGTCCTCGAGCAAAGCAGGCAGGTCCTTCAGCACAGCCATCGGGTTAAGTTTCGCCTGCACACTGCGGCCCGCCGCTCGCAGACGAGGTTCCTCGCTTGTGAGAGCAAACGCTGCGAGATCCTTGGTGCTGGAGTCTTTGAGTGCTTCAAGTGCAAAGAGTGCTTCGACGCGAAGACTCACCGGGTTCTTCACGTCCTTCACGATGGCAGCCATTGCCGGGCCGAAATCCTTGATGTTCAGCTTGGCAACTGTTTGTGCGGCTTCCTTCCGAACCACATCAGTGCCAGCAAAGATTCCGCCCCCCGCCTTTGTGAGTGCCTGAGCGACAATCTTGGGATCGCGTGCAGGCAGGTCGAGCGTCACACCCATGATCGGATCGCGTCTCGGTGGCTTGGACCAGTCACCAAGCAGTTTGAGGGCGTAAGCGCGAGTGTAATCCGGTTCGCTTTGCCGAGCGGCAAACTGGGCAACTCGCCATGCGGCTTCCGGCGTGCCAAGCTGATAGTTTGCGGCAAGGGCGCGGAACGCAATCGCATCGGGAGCACTGGGTTTCTCGGCAATTTTCGCCAGTGCTTCCATCGCAGTGCCGCTGAGACGCTGATCGTAGATCGCTCGCGCTGCTTCCGCGACAATTCGCGGATCGCTATCGCTCAGGAACTCGGCACACTTGTCGCTCTTGTGCTTTCGGAGGGCAATCAGCACCCCCATCCGCACAGGGGGCACGTCGTATTTCTCGTTTGCTCGCTCTTTCGCGAGCTTCCAGGCGTTGTAAAGATCAGCGGGATTGCGAGCGCTGTAGTAAAGTCCCATCACGGCGGCGTGCCGGAGGTACGGGTCTTTATCGTTGTTGGATTTCAACAGGTCAAATAGTGGCGTGAAGTACCCCAACTCGCCAACTGGCCGAACGTAAAGTGGGCGTTGACCAATCTTTCCATATGCCACTGCCGCTGCCGCTTTCACGCGATCATCCGGGTCGGCAAAGAGCCTCAGAATCGCCTCTTGCACCGCGCTCGGGCCGGGGGCCGCTTCCAGTCCGCCACCGTGTCTGACCATTTTCCCCAATTGTTCCACAGCCACTCGCTTGATCTCCACGTCCGCGTCCGTGAGGGCTGCCAATAGGGGAGTCCGGATCTCGGGAGGGTGATATATCGATGCTACCATCCCCAGGCCCCAGACCGCGTGCAGTCGGGCGAGCTGATTCTTCGAGTCCTTGAGTACGCCAGCGAATGCCTTCATCGCCTCATCCGGCTTGCGCCCAGCCAACTCGAACTGCGCTTCCTGCCGCACAAGCTGATGGGGGAACGCCAGCAACGCCACCAGTTCTTCGATGCTCTTCTTCTCAAAGCCTTCGGCGAGTAACTTCTTCGCCTCAGCCACCTGAGGGTTCTTCATCGCTTCAGGATCGGTGACCCGGAAGATTCGCCCCTTGTTCGGCGGATTCCAGCCGCCTGTCCAGTCTGACCAGTAGAACGCACCGTCTGGCCCGAACTCACAGTCGGTGGGCACCATTCCGCGAACGAAAGGCTCCGGCTTCACCACTTCGAAGCCCGCGCCCTTCGGCTTCACCGAGAGTGACCAGATCACGCTACTTCCAGAACTGGAAGTGAAGTCACACGCAAAGAAGTGATCCTTGTACTTGTCGGAGAGCCCGATACCGGGGTAGTGCGTGATCCCCGCCGGACCATTGCCGAGGTTAATGAGCGGCGGGACGATATATGCCGGCTGGCCATCGTGCTGCGGATGCCAGATCTTCTCGACATTGAACGGCCCGCGGTTACCTTGCGGCACCTGCGGAGTGTGATAGAGCGTGCCGTACTGGAACCCGCCGCGCCAGCCGCTATCGCCACCCTCCACGATGTACACCCAGCGTGCCCGATCACCGCTGTCGGAGTTGTTGTCGAAGGTGAAAAGGTTGCCATAATCGTCAAACGCGATCTCCTGCGGATTCCGCAAGCCATAATGTACGACTTCGAGGTGGCTGCCATCGGGATCACACCGCAGCACAGCTCCCGTGTTCGGATATTCCAGCTTCTTCCCCTCTTTCGTCGTCACCACAAAACCGCGATCGCCCATGCTGAAGTAGAGCTTGCCGTCCGGGCCCATGCGCAGGCCGTGGAGGTCGTGCCCCAGGAACTGAACCGTGGGGCCGAAGCCGGTGAAGAGCGTTTTCTTCACATCGGCTTTGTTCTCGCCTTTCGTGTCCTTCAACAGATAGAGATCGGGCACGCATGCAAAATAAACCTGTCCCTTGCGAGCGAGCAAGCCGGCAGCAAGCCCGTCTTGTGGCCGATTAAAGCCGCCGGCGAACACCGTGCTTTTGTCGGCCTTCCCACTGCCGGTGCTGTCCCACACCAGTCGTACTTGATCGCTGTACTTCTCGTAGCCCTGGTATTTGTGCTTCTTGTACATCGCAAGCAGGTCGTCGATGCTGCGATTGGCGAGGTCTTCATCAAGCCAGTACATGTGGCTCCGCGTGTCCGGCACGCCGTTACCAAATCGTGTGGTCTCCGCGACGTAGGCCCGGCCCTTCTCATCGAAGCAAAAGCTAACTGGATTAGCCAGGAGCGGCTCCGCGGCCCACACTTCCACTTTCAATTTCGGATCGGCGAGCTTCACCGTTGCGAGCGTTTCATCGCCGGGGGCTTTGTCCTTCTTGGGTTGCGCTGCGACTGGTCGGGAGCCATCCGAACTGACCATCAATGCAAACACAGCAACAGCGGCAATCAACAGCGCAACGAGATAGCGAGGCATGCGGAGATGCTCCGGCGAGTACAACATGGCGGGATGTATTGAAGCTATCGCAGAATGGAGAAGAGGGCAACCGCGGCTTGAAGGCTTGAAGTGTGAGGAAGTCAGCTCTTCTTGAGAATGAGGTCAATCACCCAGCAGCCACGAGCATGCTCGTGTGAAGTATCCCGGCAGTGATTGAGAATCTCGGAATCTTCGCAACCTGCCTCCTGAAGTGCGTCCACCAGGATCGGCATGCCGGAGAAGTCGCGACTGTCGTACATCGCTCGTGCGAGTGACAGAACCGTGCCAGTTCGCCACAGGGGATGAAAGACGGGCTCAACCCGCGGTTTTCGCTTCCGTTTGTCAAATTCCCGTCCCCGACCGCCACGAAAGGGATTGCCGGCAATATCGCGAAGAAGATTAGCCCAGATCTTGTGCAATTCCGGCAGGTTGTCCGCACCCTCCAACGCCTTGGCGATAAAGAACGGCACATGGATCGCGTAAGTTTCAATGGTGCCTTCAGTCAAGCGGAGGACAGCCAGCGCCCAGAAGTGCAGAATACTATCGAGTCCAGCCGCAGTGGTGGCATCTGCACATCCCTGTCCTGCCTCTCGACAGAGTCGATCAACTTTGCTCCAGTCGTTCGCATCAGCAGAGCGCTCGACCTCGTCCGCAACACGAATCAGAAACGACTGACTCGCGGCCTGTGGGGTTGCACGAACACATGCCACAGCGTAAAGCGAGCCGAGTCGTCGGGTGATTTTCGGAAATACCCCAACACGTTTCGGCTGGTAGCCAGTGACCCAGTAGTACATTGCATCTGCATCATCGGTAGTCAGCCATTCGGCTTCGGTCATGGCGAACCTCATTCCTTTCTCAACACCAAATCCAACACCCAGCAACCCGCGAATAAGTGTTCGCTATCCCTCTGCGGTAATTGCAACCACTCACGCTCGTAAGTGGATGCTTCAAAACTTCGCGATCGTACTCTTAGCACCCTCCAGTAACGCCACGTCATCGTTGTCGTCGAGAGCGGCAAAGCGATCGCGGATGCGGCGGAAGGCCAACTTCAGGAAGTATTTGCCGGCGACAGGATCGGCGTAGGGATCGGAGACAGTTGGTTTGCCGTTGCCACCCTGGCTCGCAAGAAGGATGTAATCGAGTCGAGCCAGGACACACGCCGAGATGTACAGGTCAATTGCGATGTCCGCGATACGTTCGTGAACCAGTTCCGCCTGCGCGAAAGTGGCCTCGTCCTTCAGCGACATGAAGACGTGCGGCAACTTCAGACCGAAGTCGCGTACCAGGCGCGCAAGCGTATTGGCATCGTCCCGAAGTTCTGGCGATTGCACGGGTACGTGAGGAGTGCCCGTTGTGAGCCACGGGACCGTGAGCTTGCCCAACACACCAATAGATTGGCCAATTTTGCGCAGGCTCCAGCGCCCGCCCATCATATCATCTTGCAGACCCTTCAGGTACATCCCCGGTCCACGACAACCCATAACGGCGATGAAGGCTTTCAAAACATCATTGGCACCTTCCCCGATGGTGTTGATGCGCGCGTCGCGCATCCAGCGTTCAATCGGCTGATCGCAGAAGTAACCCTTCCCGCCATACACCTGCAGCGTGTCATTCACGATCGTCCAGAGGTGCTCCGTTGAGAACACCTTGAGGATGGCGGTTTCCAGCATGTAGTCGGGCGCGCCCCGATCGATGAACGCCGCACACTCCGCCGTGGCGGCTTCCATCGCGAAGCAATGGGCGGCCGCAAAGGCGATCTTTTTCTGAACGAGTTGAAACTCCGACAGCGGCTGCTGAAACTGCACGCGATTCTTGGCGTGCTCGGTCATGGCCTTGATGCAGGCCTTGGCGTGGCCGGTGCAGGTTGCGCCAAAGGTGACGCGGCCGTAGTTCAGAACTGTGAGAGCATGTGGCAATCCACGGCCAATCTGACCCAGTACATTCTCTTTCGGCACACGCATATTCGTGAAACGCATCTTTCCGGTCGCGGTGCCGCGAATGCCGCACTTCTCGGCGCGGGCTTCAATTACCTCAAAACCCGGCATGTCTGGCGTGACAAGAAACGCCGTCACTTTGCCTTTGGGATTACTTGGGTCTGGCGTGCGGGCCATCACCGTGAGGATGTGCGCGATCCCACCGTTAGTGATGTAGTGCTTCGTGCCATTGAGAATGTAGGCACTGCCATCCTCAGTCGGAGTGGCAGTCGTTTGCACGTTCCCCGCGTCGGAACCAGCGTTTGGCTCGGTGAGGGCGAAAGCACAGAGCTTCGAACCGTCATACAGGCCCGGCAGCCACTTCGCCTGTTGTTCTTTCGTACCGAAGAGAACGAGAGCCCGTACGCCAATGCTATGGTGCGCATTCACGAACACCGCCGTACTGGCACAATGCCCGCCGAGAATCTCCATCGTCTTGAGATACTGCTGCTGACCGAAACCAAGCCCGCCGTATTCGGTGGGGATCGTGATCTTATACATCCCGATGTCGGCCAAGCCCTGAACCACGTTATCAGGGATGCGTGCTTCGCGGTCGATCTTCATGTGATCAATGTGCGCATCAGCGAATGCTTTGACTTTCGCCGTTACTTCATCGGATGCAGCTTGCTTTTCGGGCGGAAGGGTGGGGTATGGATAAAGCAATTCACCTTTGAACTTGCCAAAGAATAGCGCTTTCGCAAAGCCAACATCCGGCCCTGCAATCATTTCCTCCACATCTTTGCGTTGTTCCGCAATCTGCTGGGCTGTGAGCGCCATAGCAAACCTCTGATATAGACGGCCGCGGGGAGAGGAAAAATGCACTTGCAGCCGGATGCTCTATTCTACCCGCTTGTCCAAGCTCAGAACGGCAGGAAGAGTGCCCAAATGCAATTGCTGCGTAGAATATGCCGGACTTTCCGACCCGAGTTCGGAGCTGGATCTTGAGCAAGTCCACACGCAATACCGTGCCCGACGATGCCGGTGATGATGCACCCGTACCGAGCGCCATGCCGCCGCTACCCGTCGATCATGCACGGATCCGCCGCGCGGTACGCGAAATTCTTGCCGCCATCGGCGAAGATCCCGACCGCGAGGGGCTGCTTGATACCCCCGACCGCGTGGCCCGCATGTATGCCGAGATCTTCGCTGGCCTGCATACCGACCCCGCCATCCATTTGCAAAAAACCTTCACGCAAAAGCACGACGAGATGGTGCTGGTGAAGGACATCGAATTCGCTTCCTGTTGCGAGCATCATCTGTTGCCGTTCTTCGGCAAAACGCACATCGCATATTTGCCGAATGGTCAAATCGTAGGATTGTCAAAGCTTGCCCGCGTGGTCGATGCCGTTGCTCGGCGTCCACAGGTTCAGGAGCGAATGACGGAGGAGATCGCCGACCTCATCATGAAGCATCTGAAACCACGCGGAGTGGCCGTAATCGTCGAAGCCAGCCATTCGTGTATGACGATTCGCGGCGTCCGCAAGCCAGCCGCAATGACCATTACCAGTTCCATGCGCGGCGGATTCCTCGATAACCCCGCCACCCGAGCGGAACTGATGTCATTAGTATTCGGCGCAAGATAGTTCCCAGTTCCAGCCGTTCCAAGTTGAAACCGCTCCGGTACTCTAACTTGGAAGATCGAACCGCCGGAACCTGGAACAGTGTCCCGTGCTCGACCAAAAGCAAATCGCCGACGACCTTCGCGGAGAATTTCGCGGACGGCTCCACTTCGACCGATTCACCCTCGGGCTGTACGCGACCGACGCCAGCGCGTTTCAAATTAACCCGCTTGCCGTCGCCGTGCCAGAAGACGCAAAGAGTGTTGCTGCACTCGTTCGCTATTGCCACAGTCACAACATTCCGGTGATCCCCCGTGGCGCTGGTACTGGACTGAGCGGTGAATCCCTTGGCCCTGCCGTCGTGCTCGATTTGAGCGTGCATTTCCGGCGCCTTTTGCATATCGACACTGACACCGTGACCGTACAACCTGGAGTCATACTTCATCAATTGAATGCGGAACTCGCGAAAATCGGTCGTCGATTCGCTCCCAATCCAGCCAGTGCCACGACCTGTACCATTGGCGGAATGATCGCGACCAACGCAAGTGGAAACAACGCATTCCATCATGGCTATACTCGCGATTATGTTGCTGGGCTGGGCGTGGTATGGGATTCAGGCGATGTCGACTGTATTGGTCACGGGGGAGAGCTCGCGGGTGAGGAGCCAGACCGAACCAGGAACATTCGCGAATCGGTCGTGGAGCTACTGAACAAGAACGCAGAACGCATTGCCATCACGCGTACCCGAACCCCGTTCGACCGCTGTGGCTATCAGCTCCACGGCGTACTCACGCCGGATGGCGTCGACCTCGCGAAGCTCCTGGTTGGTTCAGAAGGCACACTTGCAATCATCACTGAAGCGACCCTCCGAACCAGTCCAGTCGCAGGGGGGACATGCCTCACACTTCTCGGTTTCCCGACACTCGACGCCGCCGTCCGCGCGGGGTTGTCGCTCCGACAGCACGGTCCGGTAGCGTGCGATCTACTCGACCGCCGATTACTGTCGGTCACTCGCACTGTGGGCCTCCCGACTGTTGGCGCAGCTCTGGTAGTCGTGTTTGAAGATGTCACAGAGCGCGAAGCAACCGAACGAGCATGGGGAGCCGTTGAAGCACTCCGACGCGAACACATTCTGCGGGTATTGGCCGAACCGACGTGCCAATTGGAGAGTGTCGCTCACATCCGCGGAATCCGCGAAGCGGCAGTGTCGGGGCTCTATTCGGTGAGCGGTCCGCGACCGGTTCCCTTCATCGAAGATGTTGGCGTACCAGCCGATTCGCTGCCGGAGTTTCTCACACGCGTACAGGACATCCTCAAGCGATTCGAAATCAGCGGCACATTCCTCATCCATGCGCTGACAGGTCAGGTTCACACCCGGCCGCTCCTCGATCTCAATGATCCCGCCGACCGTGCCAAGCTCTGGCCACTCGCGGAAGCGGTGCATGGCCTTACACTCTCGTTGGGTGGCACAGTCAGCACACAACACGGAACGGGTATCGCACGCACCCCGTGGGTCGACCGGCAATACGGCGCACTCATGCCGGTGTTTCGCGAGCTGAAACGCATCTTCGATCCGAAAGGCATGCTCAATCCCGGCAAGATCATCGGCCCCGATCCGAGCCGCGAAGCATGGCCCCTGAGAACAGGAGTCAGGAGTCAGGAGTCAGGAGTCAGGAGTCAGGAGTCAGGAGTCAGGAGTCAGGAATCTGTAGCGAAGCATCCGGACGAGGGATCGCGACAAGAGTCAGTGGGACTGCCTGATTCCAGTCTCCCAATTCCTCTTTTGGTGTGGTCTTCCACACCAAACGAAGAAATCAACCGCTGCAATGGCTGTGGAGACTGCCGTACGCGTACGACACCCGAGCGGATGTGCCCAACCTTTCGCGCCACGGGAGAGGAAGCAGCGACGCCGCGCGGGATGGCGAAGATGCTTCGTGTCTTGACAGATCCCGAAGCCGCGACGCCGGAAGAAGTACAGGCCGTTGCGGAGTTGTGCATCAACTGCAAGATGTGTCGGGATGAGTGCGATGCGCGGGTGAACATCCCCAAACTGATGCTCGAAGCGAAGGCCAGACACCACCTCGAGCATGGTCTCGACCGCGCCGACTGGTTGCTTGCCCGCGCCGAAAGCCTGGCCGCAATGGGCAGCAACTTCGCTCCGCTTGTGAACATTCTCCTGGCACGCAGGCCAGTGCGTTGGCTGATGGAGAAAGTGTTCGGCATTTCACGGCATCGACGTCTTCCGGCGTTCACGCTGCGAAACTTCTTCCGCCGTGCTCGCGGAGCGGGACTAACCCGCCGGGTACAGGTGCCAAGTACCAAGAACCAGAGGTCGCCACTGACTACGGACTTGGAACTTGGCACTTCTGAAACTTGGAACTCTACTCACAGAGTCGCGCTCTTTGTCGACGTCTTCGCGGCGTACAACGATCCGCTCATCGGCATGGCTGCGGTCGCGGTACTTCAACACAACGGCATCGAAGTATATGTTCCTCCACGGCAAGTTGGTAGCGGAGCCGCACCGTTAGCCAAGGGCGATTTGGATGCGGCGCGCGACGCCGCGCTTCGCAACGTGCGTGTATTCGCCGATCTCACCCGCGAAGGCTACCGTATTGTCTGCCTGGAACCCACGGCGGCTCTCATGCTCGCACAGGACTATCTCGACATTCTTCCCGACCCCGACGTGGGTGCGGTCGCGGCCCAGACGGTGGAACTCACAACTTATCTCGGGGAGTTGCATGCCAGAGGAAAACTCCGCAAGGATTTCCGCAAGCTTGACGCGACACTCGGCCATCACATTCCCTGTCATATGAAGGCACTGCGCGGCCCCACGAATTCCTCTGCCCTGTTGTCGCTCATTCCCGGACTTCGCGTGCATACTATTGATGCGGGTTGCTCGGGGATGGGAGGAACCTGGGGACTGAAAGCCGCGAACTACGCGACCTCGCTTGCGGCGGGCGCCGGGATGTTCGCGGAACTCAACCGCCCACGCGTCCTGTTCGGTTCCACCGAGTGCAGCGCTTGCCGGATTCAAATGGAAGAGGGGAGCGGCAAGCGCACGCTCCACCCGGTCCAATATCTTGCGTATGCTTATGGTCTGCTTCCAGAACTGGAATCGCGATTCAGTCGCTCCCTGGGGCGTCTCGTGAGTGATTGAGCGAAAGTCAAAGATCAAAAAGTCAGAAAGCAGAGTGATCAACATGATAATCCGCGTCAAACTCTTTGCCGCAATGGCTGACCTGGCTGGCGACAATACAGCAGAGGTGGAATTGTCAGATGGTGCAACAGTTGCCGACCTTCGGCGTGAGGTCGGCAAGCAACTCCCGCTTGCGCGAAGTCTGCTCAACCGCTCCGGCATCGCGATCAACCACGACCTCGCGGAGAACGACCGTGTCATCGCAGCCACCGACGAATGCGCAGTCATCCCCCCCGTCAGCGGCGGCTAATTCCTCCACACTGTCACGGCGATCATGGTTCCGGTCGTTCAAGTGGTCGTTGATCGCGTTACTGTGGCTGAGTACGTCGATCGTGTTCGCATATATTTTGACCGCTCGGGTGCCCAAGATTGTGGCAGAGTGGAAGGAGCCCGATACTGTGAAATACCCGAGCGGCGACCCGTACGTGATCTATGTGATGGATCGCTCATCGGTATGGGATGAATCCAAACGCTATCGGTACTGTACCATCGGGATCGTGCCACAGAAGAACAAGGATCTGTCCGGTGCATGGACTGAATACGAATTCCACAATTACAACAACGACCCGACCTACTTTTCACGCTGCATTGTCTCCTGGGAAGCCGAAGGGATAACCATCACGGAACCCACCGGACATAAACTTTTCATTCCGAAGAATGCATTCATCGAGGGTCGCTAACACGCTACACTTCGAGTATGTTCCGTGCTCAGTTGAAACCTCGGGTCGGTTGTCGCGGGGTTCTTTGAAGAGTGGATCCTGATCGGAGAATACGACAACCTCAACCGAGGTTTCAACTGAGCGATGTTCCGCCTGACGCGCGATACCATTGATTATCACTCTCTAGCGGAAGCCGTCCGCTCGCCCCACTGCGGCGCGGTCGTATTGTTCCTGGGCACTGTTCGCGACCTGACCGGCGAGCAAGTCACGGTTTTTCTCGACTACGAAGCTTACTCGCCGATGGCCGAAAAGAAGCTGGAAGAGATCGAACTTGAAGTGCGGCGGCGCTGGCCGGTCGGAGAGATCGCGATGATTCATCGCTTGGGGCGGCTCGAAGTGGGGGACGTGAGTGTTGCGGTCGCGGTGAGTTGTCCCCATCGGGCCGAGGCGTTCGACGCCTGCCGTTTCGCCATCGATACGTTGAAAGAACTCGTACCAATTTGGAAAAAGGAGAACGCACCGGACGGAACCGGAGAGTGGGTCCATCAATCCGCCAAGCCTGGAGCCACATGAACGCCCTACCCACGATTTATCTCGCCCGTCATGGCGAGACTGAATGGTCGAAATCCGGCCAGCATACGAGTCGGACTGACCTGCCGCTTCTCACCTCCGGCGAGGAGGCTGCCAAACAACTCAGCAAGCGGCTGACGGGTCTTACTTTTACGCATGTCTTCAGCAGCCCACTGTCGCGGGCGCGACGCACTGCGGAACTGGCCGGTTTCTCACCGGAAATTGACCCAGATCTGTTTGAATGGAACTACGGCGATTTTGAAGGATTGAAAAGTGCAGAGATTACCGCCCGGCAGCCGGGCTGGAATCTCTTCCGCGACGGTGCTCCTGGCGGCGAATCGCCGGAAGAAATCGCCGCTCGTGCGGATCGGCTTGTGACGAAGCTCAAAGGATTGACCGGCAACGTGCTCTGCTTCGCTCACGGGCATATCCTTCGCGTGGTCGCGGCGCGTTGGATCCATTACCCGGTTTTGCTGGCCACCAACATGCTGCTCGACACCGCCACCATCAGTGTCCTGAGCTTCAATCACGGCAAACTCGATGAACCGGCGATCAAGGTATGGAACAGTTGATGAAATGCGGAATGGGGAATTCGGACTCAGAATGAAAGCCAGGAAGACGACGTGAGCACGCGTGTACCGCTTAAACTGGCGAACGAGCAGAGTGCGGCTGTTCCTTCCGCATTCCGCACTCCGCAATACACATTCCTGCAAGATTCCTTCGGTCGGCGGCACAACAACCTGCGAGTCTCGGTCACGGATCGCTGCAACCTCCGCTGCACGTATTGCATGCCCGAAGAGGTGACGTTCCGCGACAAGTCCGAGTTGCTCACATTTGAGGAGATCACGGCGTTTGCGCGCGTGGCGGCGTCGCTTGGCATCAACAAAATTCGACTGACCGGCGGCGAACCACTCATGCGGAAGGAATTGCACAAACTCGTGCGGATGCTCGCCGCCGTGCCGGGAATCAACGATATTGGCCTGACCACCAACGGCATTCTGCTGGAACAGCACGCACAGGAACTCTTCGATGCCGGCCTGCGACGATTAAATGTTTCGCTCGATACCCTCGATTCGGCTCGCTTTCGCACGCTCACTCGCCGCGACGGACTGGAGAAAGTGCTCGCGGGGCTGGAAACAGCGAAGCGCGTCGGTTTCCGCCCGATCAAAGTGAACGCGGTCGCGATTCGGGGATTTGCGGAGTGGGATGTGGTGCCACTGGCTCGCTATGCGCGCGCGAACGGCTTTGAACTCCGTTTCATTGAATACATGCCCATCGGCGCGGATGTCTGGGAACGCGACAAGGTCTTCTTCGCCCACGAAATACTGGAACTGATTCGCAAAGAAGTCGATGAAATCGTCCCCGCGAATCACGAGCCGTCCGCACCGGCACAAGATTATACTTATCGCGATGGTGGAATCGTGGGTGTGATCGCGTCGGTATCGCAGCCGTTTTGCCATCACTGCAACCGCCTTCGGCTCACGGCAGACGGCAAGTTGCGGAACTGCCTTTTTGCGCTCGACGAAACGGATGTGAGGGTGCTGCTCCGTACACACAGAATTGACGAGGATGCCATCGCGAACGCTTTGCGCCAGAATGTGTGGGCAAAAGGAGAGGGTCACGAAATCAATGCGGCAACATTCGTGAAGCCCGACCGGACCATGCACGCCATCGGCGGCTAGAACACCGTGTGAATACCCCGGGAGTTCACCATGAGCCACTACGACGACGAAGACAACAGCTTCGACGGATCGGAAGAGACCGATCCGGTCGTTCGCGAATTGCGTGTCGAAATCGTTCGGCTCGAAGCGCAGCTCGATCAACTCATGGCAAGCGTTCGCGAGCGCGCGAGGGAGTCGGCCGAAATTCGAGTCAAACTGGCGGAGTTGGAGGAAGGGCTCGAACGCCTGCGGGCGCGCCGCCGTCGCGACGAGAAACTCCTTATTCTCGCATGGGTGATGATGATGGTGTCGCTGAGCATGTCGCTCTACACGTTCTTCACGACGTGATCTTCCTCACCATTGCGGGTGTCGTGAATAGCAATGAACGACTATTGCGGTTTCCAGTTCTTGCCTAGCTCAATCTGGTAGTCGGTTTTGCCGGCGACAATTTCAAACCCTCCCGGCACGTTATACATTTGCGGGCCGCCCTTCGTGCCTTCCTTCTGGCGGATCAGGATGGCCGAGTATTTGCCAATCGGCATCCAACCAATCTTGAACGTACCCTCTGGGGAAATTGGAATCCCAAACGACTGGGCTTTCTCGTGAATGACTTTGAGTTGAACGTCCTGGCCCGATGGGAAAGAAACTGGCTTACCATCCTGGACGAGCCGGCCGGTAAATGCATCGACGGTCGGGCCTTCAAAGGATTTTCTTTCCCCGCAACCAACCGCCAACAATCCGAGAGCAACGCCGAGAAGCGTGGTGGGAATAAACCGCATATGACACCGGAGAGAATGAAGAGAGAACCCCTCGCCTCACGCACTTGGCGTGAGGCGAGGACAGATTAAATATCGATCAATCGAGAGTGGTCAGGTCCCCAGCGGCGGGGGTGATGACGGGGAGAGTGATATTGGGATCATTCGTGTAGTGCATACCCCGAACGCTCCCATCCGCCATTCCGATGGGGCACGAGCCGGGGTAGGGAGATCCCCAGCGATTCCACGAGTCCAGATCAATCCGATCCTGAACGAACTCAAAACAGAAGGGGAACCAGCTATTCCAGCCAGAAGTGAGCTGGAAGGAGTTGCCCGGAAACGACGTTCCACCGGAGACCGTTGCCATGTACCACGTGGTATCCGGTCCCCACGCACGACAGATTCCCATGACCCCGGGGCCACCTTGCATGAAGGTGTCGTCGTTGGTAGAGCCCGTCGCGCCGTTACTCAACGTGAAGTTGCCCGCACCACGCTGATTGTAAACCTGCGTGGCCATCGCCTTCTCGCCAACCATCAACGTATTCGCGGTTCCATCGGTGATACTGATCAGCGAGCGTTTGAACGATACAAACGCCGTCGGGCCATTGGCCCAGTTTGGCGGCCACGCCGCCGACCCGCCACTATTGACGGTGTTCATGCCAGAACCGATCAGTGCGGCGTTGGCCGCATAATCGGTTACCGGACCGGCGTTCAGATTCCCGTAGTACCCGCCGCCCGAATTGTAGGGTTGCGCGGCGAGTCCCGTACTGCCCCGGCCTGGATCGAGAAATGTCTTGATGGGCGTGACGTAGTTCCAGTTGTTGTAAAGGTTCCCCTGTTCGATGTAGGGGAGGATCTTGTAGGGCCAGGCACAACCACTGGCGATCAGCGGTCGGAACGTGCCGTCCCACGGAGGGGAACCATACGCCCAGCCGACATTATCCCAGTCGCCGTTGTCCGGCAATTGGCCGTTGGCGTCGTGATAGTTGTGAAACGCAAGCCCGAGTTGCTTGAGATTGTTGACGCTCTGAGTTCGTGCTGCCGCTTGGCGCACTTTTTGAACTGCTGGAAGGAGCAAACCAATCAGAACAGCAATGATAGCAATAACCACTAACAATTCAATCAATGTAAAAGCGGAATGAACGCGCCGCATGGGAGAGACCTCCGACGCAAGGAGTATGGGCGAAGGAAGACAAAATCCAACGAAAAGAAACCAAGCTGCAACCGAATTGCGAAGTTCCGTGCGAGTCTCATCCGGAGATGATTCGGGGAGTGGGCACACTCCGCGAGCCTACTCCCCGGATCACTTGCCGGGTGGAGAGATTCGGAACTCCGCAATTTCCAGACCCACATCGAGCTCAAACGTGTTGAAGATCACCAAAAAACCGATCCACGGTGCCCCGAATGCAGGAGTGTGTTTGTTTGGGAGCATGGACGCAGCGGGGATACGAAGCCAGCGCCACTCGCCGGGCTTGGTTGCTTCAAAGCCGCTGTTGTACTCCAGCATTCCCGTCTCCGACCGCCACGAATCCGGCGTGCGGACACAAAAGCACACCTGCCCTTTCGGCGAGGAACGTTTCGCCCGGTATTGCACATTGACGGTGGAGTTTTCGACCACGCGAAATAGTCCGCGTCCCCACTGCTGATTCGAGCGAATCTGATGCATAACCGTCCCGTTGTAGTAGGGGTCCGGCCATGCTTCACAGCGGATGACGGGCGTTCCATCCACGACTTCGCGGTGCCCAACCTGCCATCCCTCTGGCAGAGGAACTCTCAGATCCCAAGAGAATTCATCCGGAGTCACCGGCGCGGGTTGTTGCGTGTGGACCCCGTTGGCTGCAACGGTGAGCAATTCCCCCTGGCGAACAACCGCCAGCGGTTCACCGGTCGGAGCCGAAACCGAAACTGAGCCGTGGTGAACTTCGACTTCGCTGGATTGTCGGCCCTGGCCAACGGTGATGGCCGTGTCATTCACGCGCGCCAGCGTAAGCAGCGAAGTCGTGAGAGTTAGCCGTTGGTCATATTCTCGCGGCCGCAACTCGGCGCTGGCGGTTCCTTGTTGGAGCAACAACAACCGCCCGTTCTCCTGAACCGTGAGTGCGGAGTCGCCCAGAACTAAAACTGTACTCCCATCGGGATATGCGAGCGTCGCCGTCGAACTGAAGCCTTGCGTGGCAATCGTCGCACCCGTCGGCACCGATTCCGCTGCCGGGTTGGTGCTCCCATCCACTTCGCGCACGAAGACATTGCCCTGCGACCGGAGAATCTGCACTCCCGTACCGCGATTCTCGGAGTCTCCCCAAAACGAGCGGCCAAACACAACGGCGCTGATCCCGGCTGCCAACCCTCCGCCGATAAAGCCCAAGATCTTCCGTCGCGACCAGCGCCGCGATTCAATCCGGCGCGATGGAAGCGTGGGCATGCGATCTTCGCCCAGCGCGGGAACCGTGAGCAATTCCGCCGAGGCCACGGCTTGGGCAGCGAGAAACTGGAACCATTCCCGCGCACCGGGGTCGCTCGCGAGCAAAGCCGCTAACTCGTCGGCTTCCGCAGGTGTGAGTGCATTGTCCCAGTAGCGAACAAACAACTCATCCAGCCGTGGGTGGGGTGACGCACTCATTCCGACACCTCCCCGGTTGTGGTGGTAATGCTCTCCAATCGGCGGTTGACGCAGTCGCGCAAACAACGGTGGAGACGCGACAAACTCTGATACACGGCGTCCGCAGTTCGCTGGAGGCGTTCCGCGATCACAACTGCTGTCAGCCCCTCGGCATACTTCATCTGGAGCAGTTGACGGGCTGAGGGGGTCAGTTGACCGAGGCAGTGATGCAGTGCTTCGCTGCGATCCGACCAACTTGCCCCGGCGGGGTCAACGGAGCGGGCCTCCAGTAAATCCAAAATCTCATCGGGGAGCGGACGTAACATTCTACTGCGTGCCAAATCGACTGCGCGGTGCCGGGCGGCGCGGAACGACCACGCCAGAACGTGCTCCGCTTCGCGAAACTGTGCTCGTGCTTCCAGAGCAGCGAGAACAACCTGTTGGAAGATATCGTCGGCAGCGTGAACGTCGCGCACAATCGACGCCGCCAGAGCAGTAACTCGCAACCGCTCGCGAAGAAGTATTTGAACGATCACGTCGGGTTCGAGAGTCATCGCGAGTCTCTCCATACTCAACACGATCCGAACGCCTTGATCCTGACATGAACCGTACATTTTTCCTTCATTTGCACGAAAAGACCGGAAACATCCGGCTGCGGAGTCAGCGTTGTGCCCGGGATGGGTTTGGCGATACAATCCTCGCTATTCACGGAGTTTCGGCTGGGAGAAGACGTGTTTCGCGTAGGCAGTGGTCACGATACACACCGGTTGGCGGAGGGCCGACCGCTCATCCTCGGCGGGGTCATTATCCCGCATGTCAAAGGATTGGTCGGTCATTCCGATGCCGACGCGGTCCTGCACGCCGTCACCGATGCGCTACTCGGGGCGGCCGGGATGGGTGATATTGGCGATGCCTATCCCGATACGGACCCGAGGTGGAAGAATGCGGACTCGCGGTTGTTTCTTGCGGAAACACTCACACGCCTGAACCAACTTGGCTGGAGACCGGTCAATATCGATGTGACGATTTTCGCCGAGGCGCCGAAACTCGGTCCCGTGAAGGCCGCCATCAAGGACAGTCTGGCGCAATTGCTTGCCCTGGCTCCGGATTGCGTAAACGTGAAGGCGAAAACCGGCGAGAAGGTCGGGCACATTGGCCGCGGCGAAGCCATCGGCTGCCACGCGGTTGTGCTGATTGAAAACAAGGATTAACCACAGAGACACAGAGACACAGAGAAGAGGAGAAAAGAGATGAAATTCCATTCAACTCCATTCTCCTCTGTGCCTCTGTGGTTAGCACTCTTCTCTGTGTCTTTGTGGTTCATTTTCTGAGGATGTCATGGGCTTGCAGGTATATAGCACGTTGACCCGCAAAAAGGAGCCCTTCCACAAGCAGCCGGGCGAAACGGTTACGATGTACGTCTGCGGACCGACGGTCTACAAGCCCAGCCACATCGGACATATGGTCGGGCCGGTCATTTTCGACACGGTCAAACGATACCTCACATACCTCGGCTACAAGGTGAAGTTTGTCGTCAACATCACGGATGTGGACGACAAACTCATCGCGCGCGCCCGGGAGTTGAACACCACAGTGCCAGCACTCGCGGAGCAGATGACGCAGGACTACTTTACGTGCCTGAAGGCGTTGAACGTCACGGGAATCGATCACTTCCCGCGAGCGACGCAGCACATTAAAGGAATGATCGACGTCATTCGCGCTCTGGAAGCGAAGGGGTACGCCTACGAACTCGATGACGGCGTCTACTTCGACGTGTCGAAGGATGACGACTACGGTAAACTGACCAACCGTGATCCGGAGCAGATGGAAGCGGGTGCGCGTCTCGAACCCAACGCCAAGAAGCGCAACCCCGGCGACTTCGCGCTATGGAAATCGAAGCCCGGCGAACCGGCGGAAGTGCAGTTCGAGAGTCCCTTCAAGTGCGGTCGTGGCCGGCCGGGGTGGCACATCGAGTGCACCTGCATGGCAATTGCGGAACTCGGCGAAACGCTTGACATTCACGGCGGCGGGTTAGACCTTCAGTTCCCGCACCACGAAAACGAACTGGCTCAAAGTGAGTCGCTCATCAACGAGCCAGGGAAGCCGTTCAAGCCATTCGCGCGCATCTGGATGCACAACGGGCTACTGAAGATGGGTTCCGCGAAGATGGCTGGTTCCGTTGGGAATGTCGTGAACATCGCGGATTTGTTGGTGCGGCATTCTGCGGAAACCGTGCGATTTTTACTCCTCAGTTCTCACTACCGTAGTCCCATTGAGTACAGCGAAGGACGTTTGGAAGAGTTAGCAAAAGTCCTTGGAGATTATCACAACCTGTTCACCCTTGTGAAGCAAGTCTCTGGAATTGACTTCTACACCCTCGCTGCGCCAACATCAAAGGAGACGTCAGCCCGGAATCAGCTTTCTGATCGACGCTACCCCAGCGATGAATACGAAGGGCGCGTTTGGCCCTTTGGGGTGGCCGTTCAAATGGCTTATGATGATTTCCTGCACTGGATGAACGAAGATTTTAATACAGCATCTGCTATCGCAAGGCTCAATGGGCTCCGGAAAGAGATTAAGGGCTTCATTGACGACAACAAACTCCAAGAAACTCCAGATCCTCAAGCACTTCAGGAGCTTCGACATGCCCTGACTGTTTTCAAGGAGATGACCAACATCCTCGGATTGTTCTGGGCTCCACCCAGAGAGAAGAAACTGGGTGGCGGGGATGCGATCGTTTCGTCTCTGATGCAACTGATTCTGGATGTGCGAAACACACTTCGCACCGAAGCCAAGAAGATTGCTGCGAAGGACGATCCGGTCAAGACGATGCTGTTCGATCAAGCGACCGAGATTCGCAAACGTCTCGAACAACTCGGTGTGATTGTGGAAGACCGCCCCGGCGGAACAACCTGGCGCGTGGGGTAATCGGTTCGCTTCAAAATCTTCGCTCTGACATTCGGGAAACGCCTGCTCTCGGCTATGAGCAGGCATTTCCTCGTCGGGAGCACTCAACATGAACCCGTCCGCCCCTTCCGAACCCCAGCCTGTTCGCATTCTCGGTCTCGATCCCGGCCTGCAAACGACCGGCTATGGCGTCCTCGAAGCCGCCGACCGCGGTCCGCGTGTCGCGGAGGCTGGTGTCATTCGGTCGGTAGAGGGGCGCGATCCTGCGGACATGGCACGTCGTCTGAAAGCACTTTACGATGGGTTGGGTGAGGTGTTGGATCAATGGCAGCCGGCGGCGATGGCCGTGGAGCAACTCTACGCACACTACGACCACCCGCGTACAGCGATTCTCATGGCCCACGCGCGCGGGGTGTTCTTTTTGGCGGGGGCACAGCGTAATATACCGGTGATCAGTTATGCTTCGACCAAAGTGAAAAAGCTCATCACTGGTAGCGGCCGGGCCAGCAAGGAACAGATGCAGTATGCGATCACCCGCGAACTCGGTCTCAATGCGCTCCCCGAACCGCACGACGTGGCCGATGCTCTCGCGATTGCCCTTTGCCATTACTTCGCCACCAATAGTGGGAAGAGCGTGATGGGTGGTGCCCGTTCAGCAACCTTCACCGGCATCAACATGCAAGCGCTTTTGGGTGCTGACCCCGATATCCTCGACGAAAACGAGCCGACGGCGAAGGACTGAAGACCAATGAAGGATCTACGATGATTACGAAGATGACGGGCACTCTCACTCGCGTTCTCGATGACGAGGTGCGGCTTCAGGTCGGGCCGTTTGAATATCAGGTGATGGTCCCGGAAGCCGTTCGTCGGCAGATTCAGCTTCGCGTGGGGCAGGAAGTGACGTTTCACATCGCGGAATACTTCGAAGGCAATTCCGCCGGCAGTCGATTCGTTCCGCGCCGCCTTGGCTTCAACACGGAAGCCGAATTGGAGTTCTTTGAGCTGTTCTGCACTGTCGAGAAAATCGGGGCAAAGAAAGCACTCAAAGCAATGGCTCATCCCATAAAGTCCATTGCCGACGCCATCAGTCGCCAGGACACGAAATGGCTCTCGCTTTTGCCCGGCATTGGGCCAACAACCGCCGAGCAGATCGTTACCACACTGAAGCGAAAAGTCACCAAGTTCGCGATGATGAACGCCCCGGCTGAAGCAGCGCCCCCAACAGACAATGCTCCTACCAAGGCAAATGGCAAGAAGTCGAAATCTGCTACAAAGGAGCAGCCTGCCGACGCGACTCCCGCGCCAGAACCACTCGTCACGGCAGTAGATGGCCAATTGATCGAGGATGTGTATTTGGCGTTGATGGGTTTGGGACTCAATCCGATGGAAGCGCGCACGCGGCTCGATGGCTTGCTCACGTCCGGAAAATCGTTCGGCTCCGTGCAAGATGCCTTCACTATCATCTTCGCTCAGAAGGGGTGACGCGATGCTCCGGCTCATTTCGGCGTCGCTTTTGTTGCTCGCTTCTGCTGCTCTGGCCGCGGAGCCGGAGGACGAGTTGAAGTTGTTCCAGGGCGTGTGGAAGATCGAGGCGGCAAACCTCTCTGGCCGTGACCATATCGACGACTTCAAAGGCATGAAACTGACCGTGACAGACGAGAAGTACAAAATCGATTTTGGAGTGAACTCTGATCATGGCGTGATCAAGATCAACGCCACGAAGAAGCCAAAGCAAATCGATCTGACCACCCGCAAAGACGGACCGTTCAAGGGCCGTAATCTGCCGGGCATTTACGAATTCAAAGACGATACGGTTGTGTTGTGTCTGAACTCGGAGAAACCCGACCGCCCGACCAAGTTCGCGGCACCCGAGAAGACGCCGATCATGCTGCTGACTTTCAAACGCGAAAAGAAGTGACATGCGTTTGTAGTGACCCGCTTCAGCAGGTTCCGCAGCCGAGAATGGGGACGCTTCGCGTCCCAACCCGCTAAAGCGGGTTACTACGAACACAAACTGACAGGAACCCCGACCGATGGCGCGCGAAAAAGTAATTGGCCCGACACCAGACGACAATGAACGCAAGACGCAAGACGCGGCGTTGCGGCCGAAGCTCCTGAAAGAAGTCATCGGCCAGCGGAAAGTCGCTGAGCGGCTGGAGATTGCCGTTCGTGCCGCAAAGAAACTGAAGGAACCGCTCGGCCACATTCTCTTCGATGGCCCGCCGGGGCTTGGCAAAACGACCTTCGCCACTGTTTTGCCCAATGAACTCGGCACGTCGATTCAACTCACAAGCGGACCAGCGCTCTCCAAGCCTGCGGACCTGCTGCCGTTTCTCACCAATCTCGAAGACGGGTCGGTGCTGTTCATCGACGAAATCCACCGCATGCCGCGTGTGGTGGAAGAGTTCATTTACCCCGCGATGGAGGACTTTCGCATCGACATCATTCTCGGCGAAGGTATGAGCGCCCGGACGATCTCGATGAACTTGAAGCGTTTCACGCTGATCGGCGCGACCACTCGCAGTGGTATGCTCTCGGGGCCGATGCGCGATCGCTTCAAGATGCACGAACACCTGGAGTTTTACAGCGTTGAAGAACTGGCGCAGATCGTTCGTGTGAATGCCGCCAAGTTGAACACACCCATCACAAGCGAAGCGGCTCTCGAACTTGCTCGACGGAGTCGCGGAACGCCGCGCGTCGCGAACTCACGGCTCTACTGGACGCGCAACTACGCCGCTGCCCTTCACGATGGCCAGATTACCGAGCCGATTGCTCGCGATGCGCTGGACAAAGCTGAAGTGGACCGCGACGGGCTCGACAAAAACGACCGCAAGTATCTGGAGACGCTCATCGAACTCTACGGCGGGGGACCAACCGGTGTGGAGGCACTCGCAGCGACACTCAACCTCGCTTCGGACACGCTTTCGGACGAAATCGAGCCATACTTGCTTCGCGAGCAGTACATCACACGCTCGCCACGTGGCCGAGTGGCCATGGCCCGTGCATACGCGGCACTCGGCAAACTCGCTCCGCGTCCAAAGCCCGAAGATAAGCAAGGGTCGCTCTTCGAGTGAAGTGTTGCTTACGCGGAGTCGGCGCTTGGAACTTGGTTATCCGGCTGGGGCTGCTGGGGTGGGTGACGGCGTTCCGGCTTGTTCGACATCCTCTTGTCTGGTCCTTCTTGTGAGGCTCGCTTCCTTGCGTGCTCAACCTCCGCTTCCTCGATGGAGTGCACACAGGTGAAATTTTCATCTCGCATGGCCAGTTCCACCAACTTGCGGAAATGCTGACGCAACAGCTTCACCTCGTCCTCGCTTAATTCCTCCGCGTTGATTAGCCGATTGCTCGATCCCGGCATCGCCGCCACTAACTCATTCAACTTCAAATGAATGGCGGCGGAATCCTTGTTCTGCGCACGCTGGATCAGGAACACCATCAGAAACGTGATGATCGTAGTGCCGGTGTTGATGACGAGTTGCCAGGTATCGGAGAAGTGGAAGAACGGCCCCAAAATTCCCCAGAGGATGATGGCGCTGCAGGCCAGCGCAAACGCCCCGGAACTGCCCGTCCACTCGGTTGCGGTCCGTGCTGTCCGCTCCAGCCAAGTGGTTTTCCCGCTCATACGGTTCTCCTCGTTTCGAACTCGAACTTGGCAAAAAACTTGCAAACGCAATGCCGAAGCGAAGCCGGCGAGAGTGGCCGTTCCCTCCCAAGGGAATGGAAAACCAAGCGACTGCAGATTTGATTTGTGAATGATTTGAGTGAATCGAACAGTACTACTCATTTTTCCGTTGACGCGCGTCGGCTGAAGTGTGTATTTATTAGCACGTGGTGAGAACTCGCACAGTTCTATCATCTCACCATTTCCGGGGTGTTGCCTGCCGCTCCGCTTCCGCCACCCAATTCCGAGTCAGGGGTCATTTGCATGCTGCGCATCCGTTATCAGACTCGCTGTGGTTTCACATTGATCGAATTGTTGGTTGTTATTGCCATTATCGCTATCCTGATTGGTTTACTTCTCCCCGCCGTGCAGAAGGTGCGCGAAGCTGCGGCTCGGATGAAGTGTTCCAACAACATGAAGCAAATCGGGATCGCGATGCACGCGTACCACGATGCCAACGGCGGGTTTCCTGTCGAGGGGACGACCCAGGGAATCAGCTGGCCAGTTCGAATTCTCCCCTACATCGAACAGGGGAACGTGTACAACCTCGTGTGGCCGCTCTTTCAGTCGGCTTACAACGCCGACCTCGCGACCGGAAACAGAAGCGGCTACCGCCCCGCCGCGGCGCAGGTTAACCAGAGTATGAGCGTACCGATCTTTCTCTGCCCGAGCCGACGAAGCAATGTTGGGCCATACATCGACTACGCGGGGGCCTACCACGGCGGCATCACGGAGGCTGCTCTCAGCAACTATTCGAACGCAATTGGGAGTGTTGCTGGTCTGAACACGCTGCTTGATACCTACACAACCGGTCCGCGAGCGATTGGCGTAACGCTCACCACGGTCACGAATGGAGCAGGAACAGCGAACACCCTTCACGTTGCGCACAAGGTTCTCCGTCCAGTTCATTACATGCCAGGAGGGCAAATCAGCCAGGATCGGGGGTACGCTTACACGGCTCTCGACGGAGGATTTGACCACATGCGTTGGGCCGATGCATTCGGGGGTGGATCGAGCCACGGTAAGGGGTACACACTGGATGGTCCGGCTGTGGATGAGAACCACTTCGGCGGTCCACATACCAGTGGTTCACCAGTGCTTTTCGCGGATGGCTCCGTTCGCATGTACACTTACGGCTACACCGAAGCGACAGGCATGAACGACGACGCGGTCTTCCAGGCTCTCTGGGCTTACAACCGCAGCTTCAACGTGATTGCACCGTAGGAGTTGTGAACGAACTGCAAAGTCGAAAGGTTGCGGTCGAGGCCGACCGCAACCTTTTTCTTTTTTCCGCGACGCGCCAATCGCCTCCTACCCAAGATGGATAGTGAGCACGACCGCTCGCTCGCGGAGAGTTCCATGTCCGTTTCTGCTCTGTCTGCGGTTGTCGCAACGGCTGCACGAGCTGTCGGCGCGGGTGCCCCCGCGACTGATGGCGAACTCCTACGACAGTTTGTGCGAACGCGGGACGAGGACGCGTTCGGAGATCTCGTTCGGCGACTGGGTCCGATGGTTCTGGGCGTCTGTCGTCGTCTGACCGGGGATATTCATTTGGCCGAGGACGCGTTTCAAGCCGCCTTCGTTGTCCTGGTGCGGCGAGCAGCGGACATCCGTCCGGCTGAGGCAATTCGCGCGTGGTTGTATGGCGTCGCCGTTCGTACTGCTCGGGAGGCTCGCAACGTGTCTGCTCGTCGACTGGCTCGCGAAATGCCTGTACCCAGCCTCCCCGATCGCGAGGGTGAAATCACAGAGGCGTTTGAATCGGACGCACTGCGGGTTCTCGACGAGGAAATCGCTCGTTTGCCGGAACGCCTCCGGACTGCGGTGTTGATGTGCGAACTCGAAGGGGTAACCCGCAAGCAAGCGAGCGAGCGGTTGGGAATTCCGGAGGGTACGCTCTCCAGTCGGTTGGCGAAGGGGCGAAAGCTCCTGGCGGATCAGTTACGTCGGCGAGGGGTCACGTTGCCCGCCGCGGGGCTGATCGCGCTCACTTCGGCTGCCGTTTCGCCGCAGCTCAGCGCGCAAACCACCGCGCTTGCGCAGATCGGTACTCCGATTCCCCCGATGGTCGTCACGATCTCAAACGGAGTGTTGCGAACCATGTTCCTTCACAAACTCTCTTTTGGCCTTGCGTGCATCCTGATCCTTGCAGTGGCGGGGATAATCGCCTGGAGCACGTTGCCGCCTGTAGCGGCAAAAGAACCAATCAAACCTCCTCTTTTCTTCGTGCAAAAAGAGCTGCCGAAGAAAGAACAACCACCAGCCGCCAAACCCACCGGACCGGGCACGATTCTGCTCGTCCGCGAAGGCCCCTATCACATTGTGACGCCGGACGGGAAGAAACTCTCGGAACTGGCCGCACCCAAGAAAACTCGTGGGGGTGGGGCCGTTTCCCTCTCGCCCGATGGCAAACGGGTGGCGTTCGTTGTTACCGAGGATGGCCCTCTTCAGCCACCGGGTGCAGAACCGAAACCCTGGCCGCTCAAGATCGTTATTCGCAAAGTGGAGAAGTCCGATACCGAAAAGGAGAAAATGTGGGACATGCCGGCGATCGGACTGCAAGTCCGCTGGACCGCGGACGGTAAGCGTCTCATCGCGGTGAAGCACAACGATCAAAACGGCATAGATGTCGAGAATCTGCTTCTCGATCCGGAAACAGGCAAGACGGAAGCTCTGACATTTCCTGAAACCGTCCGAATTCTCGACTGCGGCCGCGATGGAAAGACGTTTCTGGTTGAAGTGATCGATGCAAAAGCAAAAAAGCGGAAACTGGGGTTGGTCGCGAGCGGAGATGAGAAGGTGCGTGTGTTGACCGATTTGCAGAATTGGCCACCGTGCAGTAGCGAAGGTCGACTTTCACCCGACGGAACGAAAGTGCTCTTCACCGACGCCGACCCAGACCGGAAACATGCTCATAAATGGGGAATGAGCCACCACCCATACTTGCTCGACATCAAGACCGGAAAACGCGAACCGCTGGCCGAATTCCCCGAAAACGGCAAGGTATGCGGAATCGCGTGGTCGCCGGATGGCAAGCGCATCGCGTACACCTGGGTGCAACTGCACGAGGATCTGCTGAAAAAGGACAGCATCGCGGCTTCGGATGTTCAGATTGAAACCGAAGCGTTCCTCATGGTCGCGGACGCCGACGGGAAGAATGCGAAGACGGTGGTAACCGAAAAAGGATCAAACGCAATCAACATGATTCTGGGAAACATTGACTGGCGTTAAACGCATCGATGAGAAACATCGCAGCGAATCCCGCCCGATTGGCGGGGTTCGTATTTTGAGTGACAATAGAGAAAATTCGCTTATAAGTTCAATCAGGCTGGGCTGATTTCCGCGGCGTCTCACGCACTGTTGGCACCACAAACACGATCGTACACACTCCCACCGCAGCCAGGCAACCGATCACGACCTTTACCCAGACAGGCAGATTGCTCAGTGTGATACTCAGAGTGACCACTGTCACCACCAGACACACCGAGAAGATCTTGACCGGTCGGCGGATTCCGCGATGCTCGTCCCAGTCGCGCAGTAACTTGCCAAAGATCGGCGAGCGTTTCAACCATCGCTCCAATCGCGGCGATGAACGCGTGAAGCAGTAGCTTGCTAAAAGCACCCACGGCGTCGTGGGCAGTCCCGGCAAGATGGCACCCAGATATGCCATTCCCAGACTCGCCAACCCGGCCACGACAAACAGAAATCGCTTCAAACCCGTTGCAACGATGGGAGATGGCTTCGGCGGTTTGGTCGCCGAGGACGATTCTTCGCGTTCATCAGGCTGAGTGCTAATAAGGAACCTTTCTCCTTACTGGCTCGTCACAAAAGTACAGAGTACGATGATACGAAGTGCGCCCAAATCCCAAAACCGGCCCATGTCATGCGCTGGCTTGCACTTTCCGCTTTGTTCTTCGGCCTCGTTCTCGCTGCCGGTTGCGGTAAAAAGCCCGCCCCACCGGTGACGGAGGAGAGCACCACGAATGCCTCCGCCGCCGCAGAGCCCGAGGCTGAGCGAAATAAACTCGTCGCGGGTCTCAAAAGCACCAAGACAGAAACACGCCAGCGCTCCATCGAAGAGCTCTCATGGATGGCCGAAGACGACCCGACCGTTCTCCCCGTGCTCGTTGAATTGCTGCGGGACAAAGGAACCGCCGGCGCCGGCCGGACATTTTCCAACCAGATTAATAGCACCCGCGAAGCCGCGGCGATGGCCATTCTCCAATGCACCAAAGGCGAACAGGTGATGAGGGAGAAGGGGCTTCCTATCCTGCGCGAGGGGCTGAGCGATCCCTCACCCATCATCCGGGAGCACACCGCGTACACCATCGGTCTTCTTGGCGTTGTCGGCCGCCCGCTGGCAGGGGATGTGCAGAAACTGTGCACGGACCAGGATGCGAACGTGCGCGGAGTTGCGTTCGATACCCTGCGCATCATTGGCGTTGCAGATCCGGTTGCCTTCGCGAAGCTTCTTCAGAACAAGAATGAGGAGGTGGTGCGGCTCACGGCGGAGTTGATTCGATTCATCCGCGATATGCCGGCCGAGGCTGTTCCCGCTCTCATCGAAGCCCTTGCCAGCGAGAACTCGAACATTCGTTCCGCGGCGGCAGACGGTCTGGCAGCCGCAGGTCCAAAGGCCGCTGCCGCGGTCGACCCTCTCACGGAGGCGATCAAGAAGAGTTACCCGGCCGCGTACGATCCGGATACAGCTCAAGCGGGTGGTCCGGAAGCGTCGTACTGGAAAGCGCTGGGCCGCATTGGCGAAGCCGCAGTTGTCCCCACCGCGAAACTCCTCGAACACACCAACCCGCAGGTCCGCTGGCTCGCTGCTCGAACGCTGGGTGAAATCGGCCCGCCTGCGAAGGCCGCCAGCGATGCGCTGAAGAAGGCACTCGGTGACATGGATATCGATGTGTGTGTGGAAGCGGCGATTACGTTAAGTGCGCTTGGCGAAGCGAAGCAAGAGTCGCTGGATTTGATGAAACGGGCCATCGACACACCGACTCGCGGGGTCGCGGGGGTTGCGATCCAGGGCATTCCGCGGATGGGAGAAGCAGGAAAAGAATTGATTCCACTGGCTCTTGCGAAGATGAGCGATACGAACGTGGACACGCGCTACACCGCGGTGTGGCTTGTCGGAGAACTCCCGGCGGTCGAAGCAACAAAATACGCTGCTGATGTGGGCAAACGGACGACCGACGACTTTGTGGAAATTCGCCGGCTTGCAGGCCGAGTTCTGGAGCGCCTCGGCCCGGCAGGCGCGCCCGCCGCGGAGGCGCTCGGCAAGGCGGTCGTGACGGAGAAGGAACTCGATGTCCGCGATCAGTTCGTCGAAGCCCTCATTGCGATGCGTGCGGAGGCGAAACCCGCGCTGCCTGGGTTGCTTCCACTGCTCAGCGATAACTCGCTTAGTGTACCGATTCGCGCAAAGGTCATTGCAGTGGTGGTCGTCGCCGACCCCACTTCACCGGAAGTGTCCGCGGCGCTCATCAAAACCGCGGGTGACGCGGATATGACCGTGCGGTCTGCGGGTGCCGGATCGCTGGGCAAACTGAATCCGCTTTCCTCGGATGCTCTGAACTCGCTCGTGAAACTCGCCAAGACTGATCCAAAGACGGAGGTACGTGCTGCGGCGATTCGGGCAATCGCTGAGGCTGGGACGCGAGCGAAGGCAGCCAAGCCTGACCTGGAAGCCATTTCCGCTGGGCAAATGCCGGGCTTGGCGTTGTGGGCGAAGATCGCTCTTGCGGCCATTGATGGCGATGTGAAAAAGGCGGCACCGATTATTCGCAACGGACTGACTCAACGAAGCGTGCAGGCTCGCGCTGCTGCGACGGAAGGACTGCTGGTGATCGGCCCCACCACAGCCGATCTGCCGGCGCTCATTAAACTGCTGAAGGACGCGAACCCTGCCACGAAGACCGCCGCGGCTCAGGCTGTCGGGCAACTCGGTCCCGTTGCGAAGGACGCTGTCCCACCGCTCACTCGACTGCTCGACGACCGCGATTATGAAACTCGCATTGCGGCGGCGGAGGCACTTGGCCGCATCGGTGGCGCGGCACTACCTGCTGTGCGGAAGTTGAAAGAACTGGAAAAAGATCCGCTTGTCGCCGCAACCGCGCGCCGCGCACTCGACCGGATTGGGGCAAAGTAGGGTGTTCTCGGGTGGGCGACTTTCGGAGAAAGTCGCCCACCCGAGAACACCCTACTTGTCGGCGTTGATTTGATTCATGACTTGCTTGACGGCATCCTGTGCGGTTTCGCCCACGCCCGTATACTCCGTCTTCGCGCCTTCTGCCGTGCGAACTCGTGACGCGCGGAACACCCATTTCCCGTTCTCGCGGACAAGCGACCGGTCTTCTTTTTTCACTCCCAGTTGCTCCAGCTGCGCGAACAGTGGTTCCACGTTCGCCGGGGCATTCAATCCGCTGCTGGGGAGCGTTCCGCCAGCCGGTTTGAGCGGGACGCCGCCGGCGTCGTCGATCTTCAGTTCTTCGCCGTCCTTGATTCGTCCGGCCAGTGCTGCGGGCGTGCTGGCCTTGCCCGGAATGAACGTTCCTTTGAATCGCTCCGGGTCGTCGTTGTAGCCAACCTTCTCGCCAGGCTTGCCGGTGGGGCTTACGAGTGGGTCGGGGCGTCCATTCGGGCCGGTCGCGCGATCGGGAATGGGTACATTTTGCCTGGGAATCAGATTCGGTCCGGCGATAAGCGGGTCTTTCCCGCGCGAGACGCCCGTTCCTTTTGTTTCCTTATCGTGCTTACACCCCACGAGCGCCATCAGACCGGCTGCGCAGACAGCGGCAAACCACCCGCGCACAAGGCGCTGCGTGTTGCGTGGGGTAGTCAGCGTATCCGCGATCATCTTGACCCGCCTCCGGGGGCGGCTAAACCAGCGGAGTAACCCACTGGTGGTTCTCCCCCACTTGTACTCTTTCCTCTCGCATGGCGACCGTCTATACCGGTAGGTCCGAAACCCGACCGTGGCGGGCCATGCGGGGTGGAAACGTGACCGGTGGGTAAACTTTGCGGCTGGCGCAGTGCAGGTAGGCGCCGCAAGTTGAGAGACGCAGCAAAACAACTCGCCTCCAAGGCGGATTGAAGCTGTGTTTCCGTGCCGCGACATTGAGCGGCACACCGTTACGTCGGGCGGGCCTACCAGATCATTATCATTTGCAGACGGAATACCCAACACAGAAGGCGTGTGCAATGGCGGTTCACAGGATCGCAGTGATTGGCGGCGACGGCATTGGGCCGGAGGTCATCGAACAAGCGGTGCGCGTGGCAGAAGCCGCTGCCCGCAAACACGATGCGGCCGAACTGAAGTGGACGCGGTTACCGTGGAGTACTGCGTACTACAAACAACACGGCCGTATGTTGCCGGAAGACGGCTGGGACCAACTGAGGGCCTACGAAGCAATTCTCTTCGGTGCGGTTGGCGATCCTTCGGTGCCGGACAAGATCACCGTTCACGAACTTCTGCTGCCGATGCGTCGGAAGTATGATCAGTACGTAAACTTGCGGCCAGCATACTTGTTTGCCGGCGTCCCGTGTCCGCTTGTGGGCAAGAAGCCGGGTGAAATTGACATGCTCGTCTACCGCGAGAACACGGAAGGCGAATATGCTCCGGTTGGCGGGAATCTCTATCCCGGCACCGACAATCAAATCGCTGTGCAGACGGGAGTGTTTACCTGGAAGGGATGCGAACGCATTCTGCGCGCGGCGTTCGATGCCGCTCGTCGGCGCCCGCGCAAGAAACTGACGAGCATCACCAAATCCAATGCACAAGTTTACGGCATGGGACTTTGGGATGATGTCTTCAACAACGTGCGCAAAGACTACCCGGATGTGCAGAGCGGTTCGCTCTTGGTAGACGCGGCTGCGATGGACTTCGTGCGGAGGCCGGAGACATTTGACGTGGTTGTGGCGAGCAACCTGTTCGGCGACATCCTCACGGACCTGAGCGCCGCCGTCACGGGCAGCATTGGACTGGCCAGTAGCGCCAACATCAATCCGACAAAGAAATTCCCCAGCATGTTTGAGCCGGTCCACGGCAGTGCGCCGGACATTGCGGGGAAGGGGATTGCCAATCCGCTGGCCGCCATCCTCTCCGCGGCGCTGATGCTGGATCACCTCGGGTTGGCGCAGAGTGCTTTTGCAGTACGCGACGCGGTCGCCAAAGTACTGGCGGAAGGCCGCGTGAAGACCCCCGACCTCGGTGGTGAGAACACGACGACCGAAATGGGGGACGCTGTTGTGAATGTGGTGCGCTGATTTGGCGCCAAACACAGGAGTAAGAATGCCGACCGGACCGCAGATCATTCTGGCGCTGAAGGTACTCGTGAGCGCGGTGACGATACTACTTCTTGCCTCGATTGTCGCGCTTCTGTTGAAACGCCCGCGGTTACACGGGCGCATCAACACCGTATTCTTCGTGTTGACAATGCTCACCGTCGTGGCGTTTGAAACGCTGTTGCGGTTAGGAGCCCAAGTAAAACAATCACTTCCCGACGACGCCAGTCGTGCGCTGGATGTCCACGTTTTGTATTTCGCGGGGCCGTCGGCGTTGGTCTTGCCCGTGATGTTTATTAGTGGCAAGATGCGCTGGAAACGGTTGCACCTCGTCCTCGCGGCGCTGTTCGGTGTGCTGTGGACGGGGACCCTGATTACCGGACTGAGTATCCCGAATTGATTCCAAAATGATGCCCTCCGACGATCCGAACGACACCAACACACCCTCCGATCCGCTCGCGCTGGGCCGACTCGCCGCGTCGCAATTGGGTGGCGAATGGCAACTTGACACCTTAGAGGAGCCACCGGAAAGCGGACCGGAGCCAGAGGACAGTGGGCAGGAGTCTGGAATCAAGAATCAGGGGTCAGGGATCAGGGATCAGGGATCAGGGGCCAGGAATCAGGAAGAAGGCAACACGATTGCCCTCTCGTCTTCATTAACTCCCCCAACTTCCGAACTTCCTCCGTCTCCCGAACAGCTCATCGAAGCGATGCTATTCGTTGGTGGGCATCCGCTGACGGCGGAAGTGGTGTGTTCGGCCATTCGCGGAGTGACGCCAGAGCGGTTTCAGGTCGCAATCGACATTCTCAACCGCCGCTACCGCGAGCAGTGGCGTCCCTACACAATCGAAGCACGCGAGGAGGGTTTCGTCCTGTCCGTGCGGTCCGCTTACCGCCCGATGCGCGAGCGACTGTTTGGCGGTCCGCGTGAAGCGCGGCTCAGTCAGCCGGCGTTGGATGTGCTTTCCGTGGTCGCGTACAGACAACCAGTTGGTAAAGCGGAGGTGGACGCAATTCGCGGCACCGATTCCGGCGCGACACTTCGGCAACTGGTACGGCTCGGGCTGATTGCGGTGCAACACCGGGCCGATGCAACAGCACGCGAAGTCCGCTACGGCACCACGTCGCGTTTCCTCCACGTATTCGGCCTCGCGTCGCTCGACGAACTTCCTCACCTGGGCGACTCGGCCCAGGTATGAATTCCAAAGTCGTGTCAGGTTCCTATGCACCGACCTACTTGGAAGCGAACACGACTTTTCGCGCTCCTCTGTCAATGCCCACTAATCCACCCGTCTTTGAATCGGCTGCGATGCCCTGTCCCGGAAATGGGCATTCGAGTGCTTCGACCAGTTCGAGTTCTTTGCCCTCTTTCGGCACTTTCAACCGATACAGCACCTTGTAGTGGTGATGGCTGACCAAGAGCGTATCGCCATCCCAGATGCCGCCCGAAGCACTCATTTTGTCCCAGTCGTCCACCACGGCTTTCGGGAACGTCCAACGCTGAAGTTCCTCAAACTTGTCCGTCATCTTGATGAGTAGGGTCTTCGCGTTATCGGCCTGATAGTGAGCGAAGCAGCACCACCAGTTTTTGCCATCGTGGACATTCCACACAAGGCTGCCGGGTGGGTTCTTGAAATCGTGAAACACAGTGAGATTGTTTGTTGCAGGGTCGTAAACACGAATTTCGCTCGTGTCGGGCTTCTTCGGGTAGTTCGAGTGTGCGCAGTACACTTTCCCCTTCCACACGAACGCGCTGTTGAGGTGTTCGGCCTTCCCCTCGCTCGTGGACAGTAATTTGCCAGTTGCACGGTCGTACATCGCAACCGTGGTGCTTGATACCGCGAACACGTGCTTGTCCGTGGCGGCGGCGGCTTGCGTTGCATACGCGGATTTCAGTTCACCGGTCTCTTTCCAGCCTGGGCGGAGTGTGAGCTTCGAGCCATCCAGTGGGGTAAAGGCCAGCAAGAGCGGAACGAGGAACATGGCTGCGCTCCGATAAGTTAGGCTTTTTGTTTAAGGCAGGAGACGCTATCACACGCACGCGGTGAGAAGGATTCTCACCAACCGCACGGAAGCGAATTGTATGCGCAAGGCTGCGCTTTGGGCCGGAGTGCCCGCAGTGGTCGCGGTGGTGGGCGTGGGCTTGTGGTTCACGCTCATCCCCGGCCGCTCTGGAGCTGGGTGAACACCCGTGGGCTGTGACCCAATCGGCGGTTCGCCGATCATGTTTGCCCAACCCGGAGGGTATGGCTACGGCGCCCCGCCGCCATATTACGCACAACCCCAACCGCAACCGTATCAGCCCGTTCGGCAACCGGTTCAGCCCAGGCCACCGGCCTCCACAAAGCCGAAGCCCGCACCGCAGGCCATCGCGATGACGCCAGCTCCGGTCGTCGTGCCGCCGCCGGAGCAACTCGGTATTCAGCTCAAGGATTCCCCGCCGGCCCATGTGGCAGTGCCATCGCCGAAGGAATTGGGAATCGATCTTGATTGACCGCAAGACCGCAAAGAAGACAGTCGTCACTCAGAATCCTCGCCTCTGCGTGACGACTGTCTCGTTTCGAACTCGGTACGCACGTCAGCGAACCAACTCCAGCACCGCCCACAGCGATGGATCATCGCTGAAGGGGAATTCCCACCCCACGCTCAGGAACTGATCGCCGAGTTCCTGATCGCGAACGCAGTAGTAGACGCCGAGCCGCGGGTGTTCCTGTGGATCGAAGCCATTGAGAGCTGCCGTCGGGAGGAATGCTTCAAGGCGATAGCCACTCTTCATGTGATGTGAGCGGAATATCACGTCCGCAAGGTTAGCCATCGGCGCATCTTGCAGGGCGCGGTTGATTTTCGACTGCGTTAAGAACGGTTCTTCCTTGTCTGCTCCACCCCCGGTGGGGAAGAACGCGAACTGATGGCAGAAGCGGCTGCCACGGTGGCTGGCGCGGGCATCGCGTGTATCGATCCACAGTCGCAAACCATCAGAGCCGCTCGGCTTGTCGGCATCGCCAACCACTTCCTGCTTCTTCCCTTTCACTTCTACCTGCACGGCCAAGCCGAAATCGTTCCACGCCAGCCGTACATCGGCAAAGTTGGTCTTTTCGTCGAGCGCGGCGAAGTTCTCGATGCGTGCGCTTTCGGGAAGCTCGATCAGATGTTCGTCTTCGTCCGTATCGCGTGGCGCGTCCTTCACGAACGGGCACGGATGACACACGCGAACGAGAAAGCGATTCGGCACGATAGACGGCATGGTCGGATTCCTTCCCTCTCGGAAGCACTGAAATTACCATACCCCAAATGTGAACACGCGACCACACCGAGTAGCGTCATGAACGAACGCGAGGCATCCATCCGAGCCATTGCGGAGAATCTCCACGAAGACACCGCGACTGGCTTTCGCAGACTGCTCGACGCGCGCTGGGTTCGTCGCCAAGGACCTGGGGCTTGGGTCGTACCTGGCTCGCAACACCCTGTTTGGTATCGCGTCATCCTTTCACCCAGGGGGCGACTCGCTGCCAGAGCGCCCAGAACTTCGCCCCGAATGACCCCGCTTCGCCCGAAATGCACGACACCACGCGGCGATACGCTCGCGCTGCACCCGCCGGGACGTCTTTCGCCGCGCAGGCCGCTGCGGCCACCCGGAGGTGCTCTTTTGCTTCCGCGAACGCCGCCGACTTGCCGTCCGGTCCGGCTTGCTGCACCATCATCACCGCTTCCGCCATTGCCAGCACCAACCGCGTGCCGTCGGAAGCCACCACGGTGTCGATCTTCGCGCTGTGTGCGGCCGCTTCCGCTGTCTGCCCGCTCAGAGCCAGATCGAGTGCCAGCCAGACGCGGAAGTCGGCGAGAATATCATCCGAGCCGCCGAGCTTCACCGCCGCCCGGCATACATCCAATGCTCGCTCGTCCTGATCGAGCATACGGTACGCCAGTGCCAGCGGCCGGAGCATCCACGATTCCACCTTGGAGCGGTCTCGCCAGTCGGCCAACCACGCACTCGCCATGGCGTGATGCCCAGCGAGTGCCAGTGCCGCGCCGGCGCGTGCCCAAGAGGCGACGTCGGCCTGGAGAATCTCGTGATACTTTTGCGCGATCCCCTGCACGGGTTTGCCGGCTTCAGCCAGCGCCCACAAGTACGCCAGTACCACCTCGCGCCCGGCCGCCGGGTTTAGTGGTAGCAGTTCGGGCAAGCGGTCAGACACGGCGTCTGGCGCGGAAGCAACCGCACGCTCCGCCCACAGGCCGGCCACGTCCGGGTTGGCATCCGGGGCAAACGCCAGTTGCTTCAGTTCCTCCGTGAGTTTCTCGCCCCACCCCTCCGAGTCGAACGCCTGAATCGCCTCGCGGAGCGTCCCGCGCGTCACCTCCGGGTCGGTGGCCAATTCACGGAACCGCACCGCCGCTGGTTCGAATTCACCCTGTCGACACGACACCTGAACCGCACGGAGTTTCACGAGTGGGCCGTCCGCGTGCTCCTGAAGCGTGGTGAGCGTGCGTGCGGCCGACGCAATATCCCCGGTCGCCAGTTGCTCCGCGATGAGGTTGACCCCCGCTGCCTCAAAATGCGGATCGAGTTCGAACGCCTTCTGGAAATCGGCCAGAGCACCGCGGCGATCAGCCACGTTGCGCCGGGCTTCGCCGCGATAGATGTAGGCGAGTGGATTCGCCGGTTCGAGCTTCACGAACTGTTCGGACGCCTCAAGGCAGTCGCGTGCCCGGTTCGTCGCGTCGTACCACGCCGCCAGTTGACGCCAGCCCATCACGAAGTTCGGTTGCTCCGCGACGAGTTGCTTCATGATGGCGATGGCCTTGGCGCGGTCGCCACGTCGGGCTTCGATCCACGCCGACCGACCGCGGAGTTCGACCGGCAGTGCATCGCCCAGTTCCGCTGGCTTGCACGCCGCGACGGCTTCATCGTAGCGACCAGCCAAAGCCAACTGCTCCGCCTTGCAATCGTGACCCGGTGTGAACTTCGGATACGCCTTGATCACGGCCTCCGCCGCACGCAACCGGTCGCCAGGTTCGGCTTCCTGCCCTTCGGGCGAATCGATCCAGAAGATCGGTGCCCACGGATGGAACGGTCCGCCGTTCTGCCACGCCTCGCGAAGCACCCGATGGGCGCGTTCCTCCCAGCCAGCCGACCGCAATTCGGTGAGCGCGGCCTGAAGCGGATACGCTGACGTGCCCGGCCCCTCGCACACTTCTGCAAAGGCCCGCGTGGCGGTCTCCGCGTCGTCCACGCGACACGCCAGTTGAATCTGCTTCACGGCGACTTCCGGCCCGCCAGCGTGTTCCTGAAGCACGGCCAATGCTTGCCGCGCTTCGCGGAACTCTTCATCCGCCAGATATGCGTCGAAGAGTATCGCCGCGGCTGGTGAATAGTTGGGACTGATCTTCAGCGCTTCGCGCAGATCGTTCTTTCCGCCCTCGCGGTCGCCGGTTTGCAGCTTGGCCTCCCCGCGCATCGTCCACCCCACGGGGTGATGCGGCTGGAGCCGGACCAGTTCCGAGGCGGCTTCGAGATAATTTTCCGACTTGCCGGTGTCGTTGTACCACTCGGCCAGCTGATGCCAGCCCCAGATGTAAGTCGGATCGACGGCAACGAGTGCTTGCATGCGCGGAATCGCAGCCGCGTAGTTCCCGCGACGAGCCTGCACCCACGCCTCGCGCCCCTGAAGAATGATCGGCCGGTCGTCCTCGAACTGTGGCGGCAAGGCAGCTTCGAGAGCCGCATCGAACCGGCCCATCTCCGCGAGTCGCTCGGCCTTCAGGTCGTGCGCCTCGACGTTCTTCGGTTCGAGAGCCAGTGCTTTATCGAGTGCCGCGAGCACTTCCTCGTTGTGCCGCGGGTGGTGCAGCATGCGAGCCAAGCGGAGCCAGACACGTGGATCGCCGGAGCGGTCGCGTGTGAGTTCCCGCGTCAATTCTGCTGGCTCGTCGGGCGAATCCAGCCGGTCGGACCACATTTGCACCGCGTGCCAGGCCCAGTCGTAGCCCGGTTCGAGCCGCACGGCGGTCTTGGCGTGATCGAGTGCTTCACGCGACCGGCCCATGTCCCACAATCGCTCGGCCAAAAAGCCGTGTGCTAGCGCATCGAGAGGATTGCGGACGGTCGTGCGTTCGAGCACGGCGATCGCTTCTTCACGCTGGTCAGAATCGTCAAGTGCATCGGCCAGCTCACGAGCCGCCACCGACCAACCCGGCGCCACCACCACCGCCTGGCGGAGCGCGTCGAGTCGTCCTTCGGAATTGCCCATTGCCTGACAAATCTGGGCGAGGTCGAGCCAGAGTTTGCTCAGAAGCGGGAATCGTTCGGTCGCGTCGCACGCCAGCGCGTGTGCTTCTTCCAGCCGGCCCAGTCCCGCCATTTGCTGAATCACCACCGACCACGCCTGCCACAAGTCGGGGCGTTCGTCGAGTATTCCTTCGAGCGTTTCGAGCAGCGCCACGTGGTCGTCCGGATCGCCCTGAACCTGGAACACATGGTGCGCGGTACCGACGTAGCCAATCAGCCCCTCGCCCGTGTGTGGCTGCCGATGCAGTTCGTTCTCCACGAACTCGAGCGCTTCGCGTTTTTCTCGTCGCCCGCGGCTCAGTTGCACCAGCTCTGCAATGAGCGGTTCCTGGTCGATGTTGCGGCGCAGTCCTTCTCGCAATGCCGTAAGTGCTTCCGCCGTGCGGTCCGCTCGCTTGTGAACCTGTGCGATGACCGAGTAGTACCACGCGTGTTCGGGTTCGAGTTCACCCGCACGTTTGATGGCCGCTAGCGCGGCTTCGTGTTCTTTCCGTTCGGCCAGCACCAGAGCCTGCTGCCGGAGTGCCCACGCATCGTTTGGGCTCTCCGCAAGCAGATCTTGAATGGCTCGGTTGGCGTCGGCGTCCGGGTCACCGGAGAGAAATTCCGCTCGCAGTTTGAGCAGCGGATAATGATGCGGAAACCGCTGGCAGGCTTGTGCCAGGTGGGTGCGTGCGGCGGCCCGACCATCGGTATCGGCCAGGAGGGCCGTGAGCGTGCGGTGTGAGTCAATCGAAAGCGGTTCGAGCTTGATCGCTTCCAGATAGTGCGCCCCCGCCGAAGCGAAGTCCGGCTTGACACGCGCGACGCGAGCCGACCCCTTGTGCCACGCAACCGGCGGGACCAGTTCCTTGGCGGCTGCGAGATCGGCTTCCGCCGCATCGAATCGCCCCGCTGCCGCGTGACACTCCGCGCGGAACAGCAAGAGATCGCCCAAAGTTTGGGCTCGCTCGTTTGCAGCCGAAGTACTCACGCCCCCGGCCCCTCTCCCTGTGGGGGAGGAAGGCACCGAAGAGTCGGAGGCGCTCCTCGGTCCCTCGAGCGCCTCTTTCTCTCCCCTTCCGACAGGGAGTCGGCTTTCTTCCTTCATCGTTTGCAGCTTCTTGATCGCCTGATCCACAGCGGCCATTGCCTGTTCCGGCTCATCGCGGTCCATGAGCGCGTGATAGAGCGAACGCGTTGCGGCTGGCACCGGCACCGCTGCCCGACCGGCGCGCATCTGGAAGAGACGCAGCGCTTCGGGTACTTGCTCAGTTACGCGTGCCGCACGGAAGTACGCATCGGCGAACTGATCCTCGCGTTCCTCCAGCGCGCAGGCGAAGCGATACAGTTCGGCCGCTTCGTCGAATCGGCGCTCTTCCCACAATCGTGTCGCGAGCAGGTAATAGCCGGCTGCGGACATGGGCCTGTTCTGCACCGATCGCCGCAAGAGTCGTGTGGCTTCCGCCTGTCGGTCAGGAAGCGACAACAGCGACTGCGCCAGCGTTTGCGCAACCATCGGCTCGACATGCAGCGGAGTTCCCTCGGATTCGAGTATCGCCTGCCGTTCGGGCATGCGGTTCAGTTCGCGCAGCACGTTCGTCTTTGAGAGTATCCACGTTGATTCGTGGGGGAATTTCGCAAGGAGCGAATCGTAAAGTGCGAGCAGACGCAACGGGTGCGCGTCATAACGTGCGAGGGCCAGTTCGGCGAAGAGAGTGAGCGTTTGTTCGGGGAAGCGTTCGCGCATCGTGCGCAACGCCGTCTCGCTCGCGTGGCGGTCGTGCGTGAGCAGCGGCTTCTGCACCGCGTAGAGCATTTCGCGAACATCGGCATCGACCAGCGGCGGCAGGCCCTCGAGTTTTGCGGCCTCGGCTGCGGGCACGAGTGCGAGGCACCGCGGGCCGAACGGCGTGAACCGTTCGAGGAGCGAACCGGCAGGCGCATCGACCGACCGGCGGTCGAGACCGTCGATGACGGAGACCGTTCCACGAATCACGTCAGCGCCCACGCAGAGCCGCGGTTGCGAAAAGCCCGCCTCCACCAGTGTGATGATGAACGGCACTCCGCGCGCGATGAGGGCAGCGGCCGGTTCGACGGACAGCGTGAATTCGCGTGCAACCCAGCCGGTGGCTTCCGCGCGCTGGCGCTCGGCTGCATCGGGAAGACCATCGGCAGGCGGGCCACCCTCGGCATCCGGGAGCGAGTGGTCCCAGTAACGAGAGAGAAGCTCATACACCGTCGGTATGGCCGGCGCAGGCGGGAACTCCACCTTCAGGAGCGGCCGTGGCCCCGTCGCAGGAATCAGGAGCCCAGAGCTCGGAGTCGGGGAAGAACCTGTCTCCGATTCCTGATCCCTGATCCCTGATCCCTGACTCTGGGCGCCCAGCCGGTCCGCGAACTGGTCGTAGAATTTGTCCTTTACTTCGCGGGCGTGGTGAGCACTCTCGGCAAAACGGCCGAGGAAGTACGAAGAGTCCGCCAGGCGCGCGGCCAACCACTTCACCACATCCGGCTCCATCAGCGGTGAGAGTTCGGCGTAGCGATCCAGAGTGCGCCGCGCATCTTCATAGTGGCCGAGATCGGTCTGGAGCGCCGCCAGTTGCGCCGCGACCAAGCCGCTTTCCAGTTGTTCGTTTGCTTCGGTAAGGAAAGTCAGCGCCTCGTTGTCGCGGCCTTGCCGCATAAGCAGATGCGCGACTGACTGCACGCCAGGACGGAACCACGGGTGGAGTTCGATCGATCGCCGAGCCGCCGTCATCGCGTCGTCGAGGCGGTCGGCGGCCTCGTAGACGCTCGATCGTTCGATACACGGCCAGGGTCGGTCCGGGCAAATTGTTTCAGCGCGGTTCAAGAGCCGCTCGGCGCGGTCGAAATCGCGCATGCGCGCGACGATGAACGCCGAGAGAGCGATCCAGTCGGCGTGCAGTTCCGGCCCGGCATCGGACCAGTCGGGATGATCGCGCATGAAGCGCCAAGTGGAGAGCGGCCCGAACCGCTCCATTCGGTAGCGTGCGTGGTAGTAGATCGCTTCCGGGTGTGCGGGCGTGGTGCGGAACGCACGCAGGTGCATCCGTCGGCCGAGTTTCGGGGCGCCCAGTTGGATCGCCAACCGTCCACCGATCAACTGCGCGGGTGTTCCGGTCCAGTCGCGAAGAGGGCCAAGCGCAACCGTGACCTCATACGCCTGTCGGTAGTGCCCCTGGGTGTAGAGTTCGCGAACGCGGGTCAAGTCGGTAGGTGCGATTTCCATGCGCTTTCAACAAAAGATGAAGGGGTGAAGGGGTGAGCGTGTGAAGGGGTGAGAGGGTAAGATTGAACGCAATTCAGCAAACCACCTGTGGTTGTGGAAGCTCAACGCTCGATCTCGCCCGTTCACCCCTTCACCTCTTCACCCCTTCTCTTGAGCAGCGTCCGCCAATGGGGCGAGTTGGCTGAGGATGGTGCCCATCTGGCCGAGCCGCATGCCGTAGCGGTCGAGGAACTCGGACAACAAAAATTCGTCGGTCAGTGCATCGGGGTCTGAGGCGAGTTTCTCGGTCAGGTCACGAATCAGCGTGAGATACGCGCGCTCCAGGGCCGGCATCACCTGTTTGCACGCCAGTCCCACCCCCGGGAATTCGTTTTCCCACCGCGCGAGAAACGCCCGCCACTTCGGGCTGCTGTCTGCGTGGGCCTGTTGCGCCTTCAACAGTGAAACCTGCTCCTGTTGAAGGGCAATCAGTTGGCGGAGCAGGTCGGCGATTTCAGGGGCAGGAGCGTCTGGTTGCCCATGAATCGTCAATGCGGGGGGCAGCACATAGACCGGCGCGTTCATGGTGTAACGCTCGCAACAGGTGTGACGGGTTGTCGAGATTATACAGAGTCTGCCAAATTGCGGGGGGCAAGGTTGTGTTCGCGAGAACCAGGCCGTGGAACTTACCACAGCCAGCACATTCGACCTGCTCTGGCGATGGCAGTTGGCTGGCCGTGCGGCTACCATAACCGGCAACACGTACGGCAACGTTCGAGAGAACAACATGAAAATGTCTTCTGCTTCTGTTGCTACCCCGCCGGTGACGCCCAAGCCAGCCACGCCCAGTCTACCAAAAGCCCGCCGCCGGCTCTCCTGGAAGGCCAAGGGATGGCTCTTGGCCCTGGTTTTCTTCGTAATTGGTGTTCTCTACGTCCTCGACGCGAATGGAGACGAGCCCATCGACACAACTTTCGACCCAGCCAAGAAAGAAAACTACACCGAAACGGTGACAATCCAGAACGGTACGAGCACAGAACAATCAGTCCCCGCATTTCCCTTCAAAGAGCAGGAGCAATTCAAAGTTGGCCTGAAACCCAAGACGATCAACGTGGAGCCGGGAACCATCATCCTGAATGCCCACGGGGGGTCGTTCATCGTCACGGCGGTGGAGCGACATGGGGCAGGCTCTGGCGGATCCAAGGATCCTCGGGTCGCCAACCCGCGTGGAGGCGCATCGTCTTTCACAGTCTGCACTGTCGCGAAATACTAACTCGGCTTCCAATCACCAGTTTCGCATGGGGATATTCTCGATCCCTCGTCTCGGAGGATGACGCGCAGAACCCGACCCCGTTACGGGTGGAGATTGTGGTGAGCGTGTTCTTGAGAGCCCGGGGAAAAGCGAGCGAGCCGCCGCGGGGGGGACCGCAGCGGCTCACTCAGGGGGAAGTTGGAGGCAAGACGAATGGGGAGGCGGCAACCGTATGTTGGGGGGAAGTCGCCGATCTCCGTGGGTTTGGGGAACCGTTTGCAGACGTTTAATGGAAAGCACCGATCGTGCCAATTGCCTGCCCGATTCGATCTGTTCGCTGCAAGTATCTGAATTTAATGCTGATATGGCGATTCAGTTGGTCGAAGTTATTCTGTTTCCCGTACTCGGTTACCCTGCAACAGTTGCAATCTCGGGAGGGAATTTGCAATTCTTACCGGTAAGGATTACCCGGCTGGAAGTGAGCGGTTCCAAGTTCCAGAGTTCCAAGTTCCAAGTTGAAAACTCAAGCCGCAATTGTGCTCGGTCAACGAGGATACGGCTGATGAAGGCAAACCCGGAGCGTGAGCGACGGGGTGATGCAATCTTCCCCCTCCCTACAGGGATGGAGGGGGCTCGTCCGACGCCCACCCCGTCGCTCACGCTCCGGGTTTATCCTCAACCAATCGCCGAACCCTTACCGCGAAACGAAGAGCCAGTCTGGAACGTATGGTGGCATCCGCCCCGTCTTGAATGCATTCTCGCCGATCGAATCGCGCAGCTTCTTTAAGGCAGCCCGGCGCACCGTGACATAGTAGAAATCGCACTGTGCATCGCGCACGGCGTCCCACTGCCGGTACATTCGATCGGTTTCCTGAATGGCATCGGCCAACAAATCCGCGCGATCGAGTTCCCATGCCTGCCGCTGTTCCAGGTGGTGGCGGTAATCGCGATTGAACTGGATCAGTTCGTTCACGGTGTGCCGGTCGGGCAGACGGTGGCAGGCGGCCAAAAGCGGCGCATCGGTCAGTTCGTCGCGGCGTTTGCGGAGCAGGTTCAAGTCCGGGTCGAAGTCGTCGCGATTCGCCATCACGTACCGCGCCTCGCGTGGGTCCATGATCTCCCACTCGATCGCGACTTTATGGATGGCATCGCGGACAGCGGGCCAGCGTTCCTCGGAAGGAGTTTGTTCGGGCGTACCCACGGGGGCGCTCAGCAGGGCGGCAGCCAAGAACAGATCGGAGGCGGACATGGTTCACCGATAGTTGAAAGCGCGCACGGGGGGCGCGACCGCGTTCGCGGTTATGACGAAGACCCTAAGAGTGACACGGGAGTGTCGGGTCGGGGAGGTGCGGGCGGCCGACGTGGGAAAGGTCCGCGACAACCCTGGCGGGTTAACGGCGCGGCGGTCGGCCCGGCCTCGGCGATCCGGCGGCACACCGCAGGATGCTGAAAAGTCAGTGCTGCTCTGTTGGAACCTTGGTTGAGGGTGTCGCGATCGTTCAGAGAAGCCCCTGCAACCCAAACAAACTCAGCGACAACCGACCCAAGGTTCAGGTTCAACAGCCTGCCAGTTGGAGAGAGAAAGCACAGAGACCCAGCAGGCCATGTTCCGCAGTGTGATGGCTCGCATATAGCGAGTCATAAAAAACATACAATACATTTTGTGTGCCGGGTGGTGTGTCACTTTCGAAAAAACTCAACTTTTCCCATTTCGCAGCCGGCACTTCCGAAAGCGGCTTCTCAATTTCTCACCGCTTCACCTATAACATCGGTCACATTCAACGCGGATTTGCCGCGGTCAGTGAATACAGGAGAGCGAATGGGACGCTCACTCGCGGGGCAGGTCGTGCTCGTTACGGGGGCATCGAGCGGAATTGGCTGGGAACTCGCTCGACAGTTGGGAATGGAAGGATGCAAGGTCGGTCTGGTGGCGCGTCGCGAGACACTTCTGTCTCAACTTGATGTGCAAATTCGCACATCTGGCGGCACGACAGCCATCGCAGCCGCCGATGTCGGTTCGCGCGAGCAGGTGGAAGCGGCATTCGCGACCATCCGCGAACAGCTCGGGCCGATCGATCTCGTCATCGCCAACGCCGGGGTCGGCCGACCGACGCTGCACAGCCCGGTGAACATGGGCGACATCGAGGATACGTTTCGCATCAATCTGATGGGCGTAATCTACACGCTCTCCGCCGCACTACCCGAAATGCTCGCGCGAAAGACCGGCCACCTGGTGGCGATTTCCAGTCTCGCGGGCTACCGCGGACTACCCTCAGAGTCCGCCTACTGCGCCAGTAAGGCGGCGGTGAATGTCTATATGGATGGCCTGCGCATTCACCTTCGCGGGACTGGCGTGAAGGTCACAACGATCTGCCCCGGCTTCATCAAGACACCAATGACGGAGATGAACAAGTTCCACATGCCGCAATTGATGACGGCGGAATATGCAGCGGGGCGAATGATCCGTGCCATTAAGGCGAACAAGAAGGTGTATAACTTCCCCTGGCGGCTCCACATGATGGTGAAGCTCAGCCGCTGGCTGCCGGATCCACTTGTGAACTGGGTTATGGGCGACTACGAAGCCGAAGCGAAGCAAGCTGTCGCCGACCGGCAGAAGCAGGAATCTCCTCTATTGTGAAGTAGTTGTGTTGAAATCCTCGGGTCGGTTGTCACGCGGTTCGATGTTTTGAAGCAGTCTCCGCTGTAATCGTGACAACCTCAACCGAGGATTTCAACACAGCCTCGTGAGGTGTGCCATGCGAGCGTGTGCAATTCTGACGACGATCCTCGTCGTGGGCGCGGCGAAAGCCGACGACAAAATTCAGCCGCTTGCGCCAATCGACACGAAGGCCAAGAACATCGAGATGGCGGTGCCGAAAGACGGCAGCGTACTCAAGCCCACGGAGATCACCACGGTCGAAGAACTGACAAAGTCGCCGCTGTTTGGCAAAGTCGCGGTCGAGAAGGTGAAGAAGGAAGTGAACTTCGAGAAAGAGAAACTCGTGGTGTTTGCGTGGAATGGGCCGGAGAAACACAAGCTCGATGGCGAACTCGTCATCGGGAACAAGAAAGCGATTGCGCGGTTCAACTACATCGCGATCATCGGTAGTGAGCTACAACTGCACTTTGCTTTGTTCGCCGTACCGAAGGACTCGGTTATCGTTGTCCGCGATCTCCGGACGAGAACGGAATGCATCTCCACAGTGAAGGAAATTCCAACGACGGATTTGAAGATCGCCTTTCCGGAGAAACCCGGCGGCGCGTCGAAGCCTGAAATCATCACATCCGCGGCGGAACTGGCACAGCACACCCCTCTCAAAGCCGCGGGGGACGGAATCAAAAAGCAGGTGGACTTCGAGAAGGAAAAGCTCGTGTTCATTGCCTGGTTTGGCTCGTCCGGCGATCAGTTTTCGATGACGGTGCGGCTCTCCGATGACAAGCTCATCCTCGCCTTCCAAGCGAGTCCCGGGTTGCATGCAGACCGGTACAAACATCTGCGTGTTTTCGTTGTGCCCAAGGACGTCGGGGTGGAAACCGGCGGAGGAAAGTGACTGGCTTCTCAAATTCACGCGGTTTCGGAAGGAAAATTGCGTGGAAGTGGGATGGACTGCTGTACGCTCCATCCCACGAGGTGCATCATGCGAGGCGTGCTGTGTGCGGTGACGGTGATTGCGGCGAGTCCTGTGTTTGCCGATGACAAGACCGCCGTGCGGGAACTCAGTCTGAAGGGAGTTCGCGTGGTGGCGGTGGAGGATTTTGGTTTTCCGAAAGACATCGAAATTGGTACCGCCGGCCAACTTCAGGATTCACCGCTTTTCGAGGATGCACCCAGCCGTGATGCAATTGCGAAGCAAGTGAATTTCGACCGGGAGAAGCTGGTGGTGTTTGCGTGGACCGGCTCCGTGAATGACCGACTCACGCCAGAGCCAATTTCCACGAAGAAGAAACTCACCGCTGTTTTCGTCTACACGGCCGGCAAGACCACGGCACGCTGCCGACACGCCCTCGTGTTCGCGGTACCGAAAGATACGATCGTTGAAGTGAAATAGGCCGATCGAATCCGCGTACCGGATGAAGGCCCACCGCAGCCGCAAAACGCATTACGGCTGCAGGTGGGCCATCGATCCTACTTTTTCAAATCCCACACCCGCACGGTGCCATCGCGACTGCCGGCGGCGAGCGTGGTGCCGTTGGCGGCGAAGCGGGCAATGTGGAACGCGCGTCCGCCGTAGTACGAGAAGACTTCCTTGCCGGTTTCCGCATCCCATACCTTCAGGTAGCCATCGGCACTGGCGCTGGCAACCCACTTCCCATTGTCACCGAATGCCACGGAGTACACGTTGTCGTTGTGTCCCGAGATAGTCCGCAAGAGTTCGCCATTGCTCGCGTCCCAGATGCGAACGGTGCGGTCCCATCCACCAGTGGCGATCTTCGATCCGTCCGGGCTGAACGCGACGCCGTAAACCGGCCCGCGGTGTTCGGTCATTTCCATCGACCGGGCCGGACCTTCGCGTTTCTCCCAGTCGATCTCCTTCATGTCCCAGATGCGAACGGTGCCGTCGGAGCCGGCGCTGGCCAGTCGCGAACCGTCGGGACTGTACGCCAGGGCATGCACGCTGCCACGGTGCCCCTTCATTTCGACAGGGATCTGGTTCTCCCAGTCCCACACGCGAACCGTTGAGTTGCGGTCACCGGTGGCGAGGAACTTGCCGACCGGACTGAACACCGCGGCCTTCGTGGAGGACGGATGGGGGAACGTCAATCCTGCGGGGCGGAGCGTTTGCAAGTTCCAGAACGACACTTTTGCGTCGTCGCAGGCGATGACGAGGTACTTCCCGTCCGAGGAGACATCGGTCGTCCAGATGTTTCCGTCCTGCCGCGGTTCGAGCGTGCGAAGGATCGCTCCCGTGTGGTCGTTCCAGATCTTGACCGTCCCGTCTTCCATCCCGGCAACAATTCGATCTTCTGTCAGGAACGAAATTGCCCAGACTCCTCCGGACTCGGTCGAGAAAGTCACACGGGGCGGAGGGCCAGGGTTGGCGAAGAGACGGAGTCGCGTTGGGCCGGTGGTGGAGAGCGTCAATTCTCGCTTCTTGTCTTGCACGGCGAGTGTGCGGTCGAGCGATGTGAGATCGAAGGCCCCCGGCGCGAGCGAAACCTCGGTCGTCTTCGGATCTTCGAGTTTGGTGACCAGTTCCGCGACCGTCGCGACCGCTCCGGGAGGTGTTTGCTGATCGGGCTGTGTTTCCTCCTTCGAAGACCGACCAGAACCAATGAACATCCAGAGCAAACCGACGATGAGGCCGCCGAGAACGGTTCCGGAGACCCACGGCAAGGCACAGTGGCCGACCGACTTCCAGCAAATGGGCGTGCGTGTGAATGAGGTGCGCGAACCCGCGCACACTTCCGCCGGCACATCGAGCGGCGAAAGGAGGTGCATTTCCGCCAGTCCGAGGGCGAATACCTCCGCCACTTCGGCCGCGCTCTGGTAGCGCCCTTCCGGTTCTTTCGACAGAAGTTTATCGACCGCGTCAGAGAGCCACTTCGGCACTTCCGGGTTCAGACGCATGAGCGGCAACTGCGTTTCATCGGACACACGACGCAGCACCGCGAGCGGCGTTTTCGCCTCAAATGGCGCGATGCCGGTTGTGGCTTCGTAAAGCACCGTGCCGAGGCTGAAGAGATCGGCCCGCGGATCGACTTCTTCTCCACGCGCTTGTTCCGGCGCCATGTAAAGCGGCGACCCTGCGACGAAGCCGGTACGCGTGAGTTTCACGTCCTCCGCTGCCCGCGCCAGCCCAAAGTCGGTCAGCTTCACGCGATCGGTTGGCGATTCGAGCAGAATGTTCGCCGGCTTGATGTCGCGGTGAATCAATCCGCCAGCGTGGGCCGCGGCCAATCCTGCGGCCGCCTGCATGCCAAGCCGAGCCACTTCCGGGACGCTCAACTTATCGACGCGCTTGAGCCTCTGTTCGAGCGACTCGCCGTTGACCAGTTGCATGACGAGGTAAGGCAGCCCCGATGGCTCGTCCTCGTTGACCTGGTGAACCGCGACGAGGTTATCGTGGGTAACGGCGGCCGCGGCGCGAGCTTCGCGGCAAAATCGCTGCCGGGCAACTTCATTGTGTGCAAGCAGCGGATCGATCACCTTGATCGCCACATCGCGATCGAGTGATGGGTCGTAAGCGTGCAGCACCACCCCCATCCCGCCGCGGCCAACGATGCGAATGATGTCGAACTGCGCTAATTTGCCGAGCCGGTTGGGTTTATCCGGGGGTTGAAGAAAGTCGAGTTTGAGATCGCCTTCCGGGGCGGGGGTGGCTGCATCGAGTACTTCGCCGTTTGACGGGAAGACGGTGGTATTGCGGAGTTCCTCTTCGGCGGACGCGAGCGCGCGCCAGTATGCCGAGTCTTTCGCGGGCGGTTCGCTCTCTGCCTCGCGGAGGTGGTCGGCGAGGTCCGACACTGAGCCAGTGAGCTGGTCCAGCCGTTTCTGGCACGCCGGGCAAGAGCCGACGTGTTCGCACAGCGCTGCGTTGCGTGCATCGGTGCAGCGGCCGTGGATGAGCCGCTCTAGCTCAGCGAGCGGCGGGCACTCGGTTGTGGTGGTCATGGAAGTTCCAAAGTTCCAAGTTCCAGGTTCGAAGTTTCTGAGTTCCAAGGGAAGAAGTTGATGGCTTCTTCGCGACGCTCATCGAAGAACAGGGAGGGCGCAGTCGTGTTGCCGGTCATGATTTCTCCTTGTCAGGAGGTGGTGGAAAGGCTCGATGTTCTCCCACACTTCGTCGAACCGGCGACGAGGAAATCGACAGCGATTCACAATTCAAAATCAATTTCCTTACCGTGCCACACGTCCTTTCAACATGGAACTCTCGAACTGGGAACCTGGAACTACTCTTCTTCAGCCATCATTCGCTGTACTTCCTCGCGGAGACGGGCGAGGACGCGGCTTTTCGCAACATACACGGCCCCGGCGCTCATTTTCAACTTGTCGCCAACCTCGGACGCGGACTTGCCTTCCACGGCTGTTTGCCAGAAGGCGGCCCAGGTGTTGGGCTGGAACTCTCCTCGCACCAGTTCCATGGCGCGGGCGCTGAGTCTGCGTTGATACTCCTTTTCCCAGTCGGCGTCGGGCCCTTCGTCGTCGCGAGCGGGCGTGGCGTCGAGTCGCTCCTGAGCATCGGCGTCGCCGGTTCCGCGCGGGCGGTTTCGCTGGCTGCTGAGGAAATTGTAAATCTTGTTTCGCGTCACAGTGTAGAGCCAACCGCGAAAGGTGCCACGCTTCGGGTCGTATTCCATGCGGTGAGCATTACGTGCCACGCTCCGGAGGACGTCCTGCATGAGATCAGCAGCGTCGGCGTCTTGCAAACCGCGATTGCGAGCAAAGCGGTAGACGACCGGCCCGTACAGTTGCACGAACTCGCGCCAGGCATCGGCATCGCGTCCGTCCTTGATGCGGGCGAGCAGCGTGACCCGGGTGAGCGGCGGCTCGGCCATGCGGAATGCATCCAGCGAGGAATACCGGTTATAGAGGAGGCGACTTACGCGCTCTGGGCGAGCGAACCGTGCGGCAATGAAAGGCCGCTCCACTTTCGGAGCGTCTGCCGATCTCTCGGCCTGTCAACAAGACCGACGGGTGCCACAAAGTCGAGGTTCGCGACCGCTGCTGCTCAGACTTGCCGCCGGACGCTCGGCAGATCGACGGGCGCCCGCAAAGCCGTGCTGCACGGCCGCTCCAATTTTGGATCATTTTACGACTTGTGAGCGGAGTTGCGACATTGGTAGTCCTCGGGATCGCCTTTGCGAGCAATCGTTCCCCTCGATAGTTCAGTACGCTTTGTGGTATGGCCGTGTTCAAGTGACTCCCCACCATCGACTCATACGAAGTCGTGTTGGGGATGCCCCCTTACTCCCCGGCCTGGTGTCGCTTGCTTTCTCGGCGAATCTCCTCTGGCAGGCCGGTGGCAGAATTTGTCTGCAAATTGTCAGGGTTGTCAGGGAGCAGGCTCCCGGCCATGCATGGTACGCTCAATCGTACTGCCGATTTTCCCTGTGTCGTCCGGTGTCGTCTGATGTCGTGTTGTCGAGCCTTTTTCCCGCGGTCTGTGGGGCTGGTGCCGGTCAACTGGCCACCGCCGGAGGTTCGCGTCATGACGGCATGCGGTCGACCGCATGCTGCCTGTCAACACAACAACACGCGTACCAGAGGTTGTGTGAGAGCCTCTTAACTTAACAAGCCGGATGCACCAGCGACGGGCAAATGTGTGGTATTAACTCGACTGCCCTTGTTCGCACAACCAGTGCAAGGCACGCAGACTCGACTCAGTCGCAGGCGCGCGCCCGAACGATACCGGAGTCGAGAATCCAGCTAAGAGAAGTATACAAAAAGTCACATATTTGTCAATCGCATCAGTCGGGGTGGCTTCGCACTTCGCACCGCCCACCGGTCGTAAGAGCCCCGAGCACTCATTTCGCCACCGACTCTGATGGTCGAAGGAGTGGGGATTGTATCGACGAGAGATGCCTGAACTGGCGACCAGTAAATACGTTGAGCACACGTCTCGTTCCATCTCGTCCAGGTCGTTCAACGATTCTTCATTCAATTTCGACAAATTGAATCACGTCCCCGTTGAATGTGGTCGATCTTTCACCTGAACGCGCGAACACAAATCGCGCACAACTGACCTTGCGCCACCTTGCGGCGTGAGCGATGATTCCGCCGGTTCCAATTTCTTGAAAGGGGCTTTCCATGTCCGAGAAGAGCGGATTGATTCCACACCTCGTGGTGAAGGATGGGGCGAAGGCCATCGAGTTCTACAAGACGGGGCTGGGCGCAGTCGAACTGCACCGCATGCCGGCGCCGGACGGGCGGATCATGCACGCCGCCCTCAAGATCGGCGAAGCGCCGTTCTTCCTTTGCGACGACTTCGCCGAATACTGCGGGGGCGTGTCGCGTGCGCCGAACGGGCCGTCGCCAGTCACGCTGCACCTGTGCGTGCCCTGCGCCGACACAGCTATCGCCACCGCTGCCGCCAACGGCGCGACAGTGACAATGCCAGCCGCCGATATGTTCTGGGGCGACCGCTACGGTCAGATCGTGGATCCGTTCGGTCACTCCTGGTCGTTCAGCAACCCGCTGACCGCCGAGCAGAAAGCCGAAGCCGAGAAGAAGTGGGCCGCCGAGAATCCGTTCGGCGAGAAGAGCGTGGCGTAGTCGTTAAAGTAGTAGACACACTCCGTGTGCCGTTGACACGGAGTGTGCCTACTCTGGAAGAGCCGTGAAAGGCAACGGCACACGGAGCGTGCCTGCCGATCTGGAGGCTACTTCGTCCCGAACGCGTAGAGATATTTATCGCTGCGCACGTAGAGCGTGTTGTGCGCAATGGCCGGCGTGGCGCGGACCGGTTCACTGAGCTTCACCGAGTACACCACCTCTGGCTCGTCCTCACCCGCCTTGATCACCGCCATCGTTCCATCGAGTGCCGCGATGTAGAGGTTGCCGTTCGCGGCCACCGGCGAGGCATAGTAGCGGGCTCCCGCCTTCACGCGTTCGCTCTCGTAGACTGGTTTGCCGGTTTTGGCGTCCAGGCAGGTCAGGAGCGGACCATCCTTGAGCAGGTAGAGTCGGTCGCGGTAGATGATCGGGCTGGGGACATAGGGCAATCCCTTGGTGTACGTCCACGCAATCTCCGCCTTCCCGCCCGGTTTGAGAGCCACCGCACGGTTCACCCCCGCCTCGAGAACCTTCATGTTCTCGGCCCATTCTTCGCGCGTAATCTTCCCATCCTTGTTTGGGTCGTTGTTATCGAAGAAGTTCCCGAACGGCGTCTTCGCGGCACCGGCTTTCGTGAGGTAGCCGAGCTTCTCATCCCCAGCGGCTTTCAGGATTTCGTCGAAGGTGGGGAGTTTGAAGTCATTTCCACCCGGCGACCACGCCGCATAGATGAGCATGTCCTTATACAGAACGGGTGTGGCACAGGCCACGGCGGGAAGCTTGCCCAAAGTCCACAATTCTGTTCCCGTCTTCAGGTCGTAGCTGGTAAGAGAGGCGTTGCCGGGAACGACAAGCTCTTTCTTCCCATCCACTTCACGAACCGCTGGCGTACTGAAGGCGGTGCGGGCTTTCGGTCGGTCGGTCTTCCACTTCTGCGATCCCGTCGCGAGATCGACCGCATACACGGCCGAGTCCTTCGACAAGTCACGCGCCAGCAGCACCAAGCCATCAGCGATGATCGGTGACGTCCCCGTGCCGAACTCGTTATTCGTGATCGCCGTGGGGAGATCGAACCGCCATTCTTCCTTGCCATCGAGGTCGTAGCAGATCAATCCGCACGAGCCGAAGTAAACGGCGATCTTCTTGCCGTCGCTGGCGGGTGTGGAAGCGGCGGGGCTGCCTTCGGTGGGGTGAAAGGGCTCGATCATCTTGGCTTTCGCATCCGCACGCCACAATTCCTTGCCGTCGGTGCGTGAATAGCAAATCGTGAGCAGTTTGCCGCCCTCGAACGCCGTCAGCACGATCTTGTCGCCAATCACGATGGGCGAAGAAGCACCGGGCGGAACCTCGACCTTCCACGCCAGATTCTCCTTGGGCCCGAACTTGACCGGTGGTTTCTGGTCATCCGCCACACCGGACCCCTCCGGTCCGCGGAACTGCGGCCAGTCTCCGCCTCGGGCAGAGATTGGGAAGGCGACCGTCAGCATCAGTGAAAGACAGGCAAACACGCGAAGCATAGGCATCGATTCCTTGAAGGATGGGCGAACGCGAATCGCGACCAATGGAGAGGGAGAGTTGGGTTTCAACAGAGCACTTCCCTGAGTCGCTGTTTTGATCCTCGGTTGAGTTTGTCACTCTCAAATGCGAACACGCCAGGGCGTGTTCACATTAATTCAGCAGAGAAACTGCTCGAAAAAGCAAAACTCTGCGACAACCGACCCTCAACAGGGAAACATTATCGAGAGGGGTGGCTCTGAGAATACGAGCCCGACCCGCCCTCGAAGTCTTCATCACACCCGAATGACCACTTCATTTGGCTCAAAGCGCGACTTGGCGGCTTCGGAGTACTTGTCTTCGATCGAGCGATACCCGGCGGTGGCGATGACGACCGCGCTGAGTTTCTTCTCCTTCAACCCGAGAATCTCGTCGTACTTCTCCGGCTGGAAGCCCTCCATCGGGCACGCATCCACACCCATGAGCGCTGCGGCGGAGAGGAAAAAGCCGAGCGCAATATACGTTTGTCGGGCGGCCCAGCGGTGCGCCTGCACCGCGTCCATCCGCGACAGGGAGCCAAGCATCATCTGCTTGAAGCCCTCCAGACTCTCGACTGTTGCGCCGCGAATCTTGGCGGTGCTGGCTACGTATTCGTCAATGTCGGAGGCAGCGGGCGGGTTCTTCGCCGCGAAGACGACGAGGTGCGAGGCATCGAGAATCTGCGCCTGGTTGTACGACACGGGATGGAGTTTCTTGCGCGTCTCCGGGTCGGTGACGACGATGAACTTCCACGGCTGCAAACCGTATGACGAAGGCGCGTAGACAGCAGCCTGTTCGAGCTTCGCCCACAGTTCGGGTGCGATCTTCCTTGTGGGATCGAATTTCTTGGTCGCGTAGCGCCATTTCAATTGCGTGAGGACAGTATCAGGCGGAACGGGCATTGAGACTCCCAAAAAAACGCAAAGTAGGAGGCACACTCCGTGTGCGGTTGCCTTTTTCCTCAGAAAACCACGGCACACAGAGTGTGCCTTCCACTTTGCACAGATGAAATATCGCCGCAAAGCGGCAAACCGCTTACGTGGTCATTACGCCTTCAGGTCATTTTCCAGCACGATGCGATAACGAGCTTTACCTGCGCGAAGATGTGCCAGCGCGTCGTTCACTTTCGTCATGGCAAAGGTTTCCGTGACCGGCGCGACGCCATGCCGAGCGGCGAATTCGAGCATGTCCGCGGTGGTCATGGGGCTACCCAGCGGCGAACCGGACATCGACTTCTGTGCCACGAGCATTGGGAACACAGGCATCGCAACCGGTTCGCCCACCGCACCGACAAAGTGCAATCGCCCACGCGGTGCCAGAGCATTGATATACGCCGGCCAGTTGAGCGGCACGTTCACCGTGACCAGAATGAAATCGAGCGTGCCGGTCAGTTTCTGCATCGCGGCATCATCGCGCGAATTGACGACATGATGTGCGCCGAGTTTCTTCACTTCGGCTTCTTTCCCGGCCGACGACGAGAACGCGAACACCTCGCAGCCCCACTTGTTCGCGAACTGGACGGCCAGATGCCCCAACCCGCCTATTCCGACGATCCCGACACGATGGGTCGGCCGCACATCGAACTGGACGAGCGGATTGAACACGGTGATGCCGCCGCAGAAGAGCGGACCGGCCTTCGCGGGGTCGATGCCTTCCGGCAGCGGAATGGCCCAGGCTTGGTGGCAGCGAACGGCGTTGGCAAATGCGCCGTGACGGTGCATGATGGTCGCTTCCGCCGTGGGGCAGAGGTTGTGATCGCCGCGCATGCACTGCCGGCAACCCATGCAGCTTTTCGAATACCAGCCAAGGCCGACGCGGTCGCCCGGCTTCACGCTGGTGACGCGAGAACCGACGGCTTTCACTTTCCCGACGGCTTCGTGTCCGGGCACGAGCGGATACTTCGTCATGCCCCACTCGTTGTCGAGTATGGAGAGGTCGGAATGGCAAATGCCGCAATGTGAAACGGCAATCTCCACTTGCTCATCGCCGAGCGGACCCGGGTCATACTCGAACGGCTTCAGTTCGCCTTTAGGCTCAGACGCCGCAAACGCACGAATGGACATGGCAAGGCTCCTTTCGAGATGTGGCGTATCGCTTATAGCTACGAAGTGGTGAGAGTCTTTCACGGGTTCTGAAAGGGATGGCAATGAAGATTGCGTGTCGGAGACGATGAGGACCCAAAACAGGACTAACCACAGACAGAGACACATAAAAAGCGCAGAAAGCAATACTAACCACAGAGGCACAGAGAAAGACAAGAAAAACCTTTGACAGGATCGATAAGATCGATTTCAGACCTCGTGTTTGCCCTGTTGATTCTATTAAAATTCTTCTTTTCTGTCTTTCTCTGTGTATCTTTCTCTCTGTGTCTCTGTGGTTCATTAACTGCTTTCTCAGTGACAACGGGCTGTCACTTACTTACTGCGCCAGCCAGCCGCCATCGACCGGCAGCGAAATGCCCGTGGTGAACTTTGCAGCATCGCTTGCCAGATACAGCACGGCCTCCGCGATCTCTTCCGACTTTCCCATCCGGCCCACCGGGTGCATCGCCGCCAGTCCCTTCCGCTGTTCCGATCCTTCTCCGCCAACAAACCGATCGACCATGTCCGTTTCGATCGCGGCTGGGGCAACGGCAGTCACACGAATGCCCTGCTTGGCGAATTCCAGCGCCGCGGTCTTCGTCAGTCCTTCGACCGCGTGCTTTGTGGCGATATACACGCTCGCACCGGGTAAGCCGATGTGTCCGGCCACGCTGGACGTGTTAATGATCGCGCCGCCGCCGGTCTTGAGCATCGCGGGGATTTCGTGCTTCATGCTCGCCAGTACGCCCCACACGTTGATGTCGAACAGGCGACGATAGTCGGCCTCGGTTGCATCCGTGAGCGATCCCATCCACTCCACGCCGGCATTATTGAAGGCGATGTCCAGTCTGCCGAACTTCCTCACCGTTTCATCCACCAACCGCTTCACGTCAGCCTCCTTGGCCACATCCGCCTGCACGAAGTGAGCCGTGCCGCCGTTTTTCTGGATCTCTTCCACCACGGCCAGTCCTTCCTTTTCGCGTCGGCCCGACACCACGACCTTCGCGCCTTCGCGTGCGAATGCGATCGCCGTGGCCTTGCCGATGCCGCTGGTACCGCCAGTGACGAGCACAACTTTCCCCGTAAACCGTGACATGTGAATACCCTTGTGTTTGAGATGAGTGGTTGCAATTTGAAACCTGTTTCCGACCGGACGCGGGGAAGTACCGTGTCCTGTCAGCCAGGCTTACACCAAACGACGTTTTTCTTCTCGCTACGGCGATTGCAGAAGGCAAAAGTTCGGGGTAGTTTTCTTTTCAAATCACCCAACTCACCACGGTGCCTCATGGACCTGGAAAACGGCCAGACCTACGAGATGCAGGGGTCCGGAAAGAATCCTTACATCATCAAAAACGTCGGCGGGGTCTACTCCTGCACCTGTCCCGCGTGGCGAAATCAATCGCTGCCGAGCAACGCCCGAACATGCAAGCACATTCGCAAACTTCGCGGCGACGCGGCCGAGGAACTTCGTCTTGCAAGTGCTGGACCGCTCAAGCCACTGAAGCCTGAAGGTTCGGAAGATGTGAAGGAGTTGCCGATCCTTCTGGCACATGTCTGGACCGAAGAAGATCCGACGAACTGGTGGATGAGCGAAAAGCTCGACGGTGTTCGGGCCTATTGGGACGGCAAGCAATTCCTCTCACGCCGAAACAACATTTATCACGCGCCAGAGTGGTTCCTGGCGGGGTTACCGAGCCACCCTCTCGACGGCGAACTGTGGTTCGCGCGCAAGGAGTTCGACCGTGCGAGCGAAATTGTCCGGAGCCAGGGTACGCCGGATCGGTGGAAGGATCTCAAATATCTCGTTTTTGACGCGCCTGACGCGAAAGGTCCGTTTGAAGATCGGATGAAGTTTCTTCAGGACGAGTTTGGAGGGTGGAAGAATTCGTTCACCACCCTCCACGAACACGTGACCTGCAAAGGCATGGACCACTTGTTCGAAGAACTGGATCGAGTTGTCGCGCTCGGCGGGGAGGGGCTGATGCTCCGCAAACCGCAATCACACTATGAGCGGACGCGCTCCTCCACACTCCTGAAGGTGAAGAAGTTCCTGGATACCGAAGTGACGGTGACGGATTACGAAGCGGGTAAGGGCCGACACAAGGGGCGTGTGGGTGCGTTGTGGGTGCGCCTCAGCAACGGCAAACAGTGCAAAGTCGGCACTGGGTTGAAGGACAAGGATCGCGACAATCCACCTGCGGTGGGGAGCATCATCACCGTGAAGTATCAGGAGGAGACTGCCGACGGACTGCTGCGCTTCCCCGTCTATGTTGGCTTGCGCCCCGACGGGAACCCCAACGTCCCCACACCAACTCGCAAGAAAAAGCCCGAACCAGTGGTTGAGGTTCCACCCGCGCCGGAAAAGCCCAAAGTCGAACCAAAGCCCGAACCGAAAGCAGAAGCGAAACCCGAACCAAAACCCGACCCTGTTCCTGTTTCCACCCCCATCTCCACTGGAGGATCGACGATGGCTGCGACAGCGAAGCGGTATTTCGAGTTCGTGGACGGATCATCCAACAAGTTCTGGGAAATCTGGATGGACGGTTGCGACGTCACCACGAACTGGGGCAAGATCGGCACTGGTGGCCAAACCAAAACGAAAAGTTTCCCGGACGAGACGAAGGCCAAAAAGGAGTACGACAAGTTGCTCGCGGAGAAGACGGGTAAGGGATACGTTGAGAAACCTCGCCCCGCATGATCCATGAATCGCATTGTGGCTGCAAGGCCAGCGAACTTTCATAAGTTCGCTGGCCTTGCTGTCTTGTGGGTCTTTTCCTTGCTCGTCCCGTCGTGGCTGGGTACACTTCATCATCCAAATTGATCGCCAACCCCAGCATGACCGTGAGCACCTCCGAAATTGTTTGCCCAACGTGCTCCATCCGTCTCCAAGTGCCGCCCGGCAACACCGCAACGCGATTCAGTTGCCCGCAGTGTAGCACGATCTTTGAAGTCGCAGTTCCGCCCCCAGCACCCGCGGCACCCGCTCCTCTTCCGCAGCCAGTTTTAGTTCCACAGCCTGCTCTGGCCCAGTCGCCCGCCCCGGCATCACGGTCGAATTTTCAGCAACCCGAAGACGAACCCGACGGGCCCGAACGGAAGGCTCGTCCACGAAAGCGACAGCGACGCGATGAGGACGAACCCGAAAATCGTGGCGGAAATTCGCGTCGCAAACCGCAAAGAAGCGGCCTCTCGGGAGGAATGATCGCCATCGTTGCGAGCGCGGGGACAATCCTCTTGATTGGCGCTGCTGTTGGTGGATACCTCTTGCTCCGCGAGCCACCGAAATCGACTGCGAAGGCGGATTCACCGAAAGAGCCGCCCAAATCCGCGCCACAGAAAACTCAGCCGCTCACGCCGGAGCAAGTCATTCGCAAAGTGAAGAGTTCCACGGTGTACGTCCGCGTCCGTACCAGCGAAGGGGCCAGTTCCGGAAGTGGGTTCTTCGCCGGGAAGCCGGGCTATGTCGTGACCAACGCGCATGTCGTGGGTTATGGCCCGCGCGAAATCCGGGTGCCGATCCAACTGGAAGTCGTCGTCGATAGCGGTGAGCTCGGCGAGCGAACCGTCCTCGCCAAACTCTACGGCGTCGATGTCGACGCCGACCTTGCACTTCTGCGTCTGGACGAGCGGAACCTTCCTCCTCCTCTCCCGTTGGGAAAAGCCGAAAGTCTGACCGAAACGCAAGAAGTGGTCATCTTCGGGTACCCATTCGGCGAGGTGCTTGGCAAGAACGTGTCGGTCAACCGCACAACGGTGTCAAGCCTGCGAAAGACGAACGGCTCGATCGAAGTCGTTCAGTTGGCCGGTGGGATGAACCCTGGCAACTCTGGCGGGCCGGTCGCCAATGCCAAGGGAGAGGTGGTTGGCGTGAGCGTGGCGAAATTGCGCGGAACAGATACGATTGCGTTCGCAATCCCCGCAGAACTCGCCGAGCGCTTTGTCACCGACCAACTAAAGGCGGGCGGAGAGATGCATCTCGGCGGTTTGACTCCTCCCTAGAAGGCAGAGGACAGAGAGCAGCGGACAGAACAGAAGAGCCGCAGATGGCGCAGATAACACCGATCAGAGATCAGAAGACGACGGAGATCAACAATGCCGTCTGTCTTCTGTTCTCTCCTCTCTGTCTGATCCATTTAATCCGCGTTATCTGCGGCTCTCTTCTGTTCTCGGTCTTCTACTTCCTCCCCTCCTTGAATTGCGTGCGGAGTTGCTTCACGGCAGAATCCACCAGCTTCTCCCCGCTCCCCTCCGCACAGCGAGCGCTCACCACTTCGTAATTGCCCTGCGAATACGCCACTCGGTTGGGAATGTACCCAATACTGCCGTTGGCCAGTTCCGCAATCATCGTCTGTTTGAATGGTGAGCCACGTTTGATCTGAAGGCCGAGTTCCACGAAAATTTCCCCCGGCAGACTCACCCACGCCAAATCATCGCCCAGGGAAATAACTTGCACCTCCACGACGAGCGGCTTGCCGAGCCGCTCACCCACATCGAGCGCCTTGAACGCCTGCACCTGATCGAGAAACTTCGGCGCGGGCTTCTTTGCAGCTTCGAGGTCGGCAAGGATTCGCTTGGCGGTCGTTACGTCCTCTGCGGTAACTGTGGGCAGCGGGAGTTCGACCAGTTCGCGTGAAACGCGTAGCGGGCCTTCTGCAGCCGGTAGCAGCTTGTCGAAGGTGCGGAGCACTTCACCGGCGAGCCGGGTGCCAATCCGAGCCGCTTCACCGTGGCCCTTCTGTGGCTTGTCGCTCTTGACGTTGATGTGGTTGATGTCGCCGCAACAGCCGGTGGTGAAGACAGACACTACGTCATCCCCCCTCACGGCCGCAAGACACTTCGCCAGCGTGCCGGGATAGTCCGCCGAGTACTGGAGTCCGCCAACGGTGTCGAGGTGCATGGCGAAGTTCACGTACACCGCGATTGGCTTGGGCTTCATTTCATCCGTTTCGATGAAAACGACCGGCACGCTGGGATCGACTGGCCCGACGGGCTTCACGATATTCGGGTTCTTCTTGCCGGGGTTCCAGCCAACGCTGCCGTCCTTCATGTGGAACCGCCGGTTGAACGCCAGCCCCTCTTCTTTCCCCGTGCCGAACGAAAAGCGAGCCGGCGTGCGTGCGGCGTGGGCTTTCTTCACCGCATCGGCGATCTTGCCGGGAAGTTCCGCGACGTAGTCTTTCGCGGTCTTGGCGCCGCCAGCAGTCAGGAAGTCGGCGCGTGGGGAACCGTCCCACAATACGGGTCCGGTATGCGAATGCGTGGCGGAGATCATCACGTGCGTGCCGGGAATGCCAGTTTGCTTTTCAATCAGTTTGCGCGATTCATCTACAACGCCGCGGGTGGTGGTGATGAGGTCGAGCGACACGAGCGCGACCGTGTTACCGTCTTTCTCAAAGACCAGTGCCTTGGCGTAGAGCGGATCGTGTGTCCCCTCCGCGCCGCGATAGGAGTAGTAGCCCGCCATCGGGCACCCCTTCGGCGGCGTGATGTCCACCGTTGCGGCCCCGGCCTTCAGTGGCTCCGCCAAAACGGGGAACACAAGCGCGAGTGTAAGTGCCAGAGAAATGATGAATCGCATGGTTGGAGTTCGCTGGGGTGGTATTGGGAACGGACTTCGCGGTATCATCGCACAAAATCGACGCGGAGGAAGATCATGGTCGTTGCTACTCCACCCAAGATGACTGTCGAGGAATTCTTCAAACTGCACGGGAACGAATCGAATGTTGAACTCGTTCGCGGCGAAGTTGTGAGGTACCCAATGCCCGGCGCTAAACACGGTGCGATCTGCCTCAACGCGGGGTCAATCGTTCGCGACTTTGTTCGCGTGAACAAACTCGGTCGAGTGATGGGAAACGACACCTTGATTCGTATCTCGAATGACACCACACTCGGTGCGGATGTCTGTTTCCTCAGTTACGTGAAATATCCAGCCGACCAGCGGCTTCCGGCCGGCGTTCTTGAAACCGTACCAGAACTCGTTATCGAGGTGCGATCGCCATCCGATCTCTGGACAGATGCCCTGGCGAAGATGATCGACTATATTCGTGCTGGCGTTACAGTTGTCATTATTCTGGACCCCAAAACCGAATCGGCATCGGTGTTTCGTTCCGGCACGCGGCAAGAGACGTTCGAGAAGAACGAAACGCTCACCATTTCCGATGTACTGCCCGGTTTTGAGGTGCCGGTGGCGCGTTTCTTCGAGGAGTGACCCGGCCGTTTTCACACGATGTAATGCCGCAATTCTTTCACCTTTTGCCTCAGTTCCTCGCGGAAGTTCGGGTGGGCAACGCCGATTAGCAACTCGGCGCGTTCGCGCAATGAGCGGCCATGCAGGTTCACCGCGCCAAATTCGGTCACGACCCAGTGCACGTGGCCGCGCGTCGTCACCACTCCCGCCCCCGGCGCCAGTTCGTGCGTAATCCGTGATACCGTCCCATTCTTGGCCGTACTTGGCAGGGCAATGATCGGCTTTCCGCCATTCGATTCCGCCGCACCGCGAATGAAATCCATCTGCCCGCCGATGCCGGAGTAAATGCGATGTCCGAAGGAATCGGCACAGACCTGGCCCGTCAAGTCAATCTGGATCGCGGAATTCACCGCCACCACGTTATCGTTCAGGCGAATCAAGGAGGTGTCGTTAGTGCGGTCGGCGGCGTGGAACTCGACCAACGGATTGTCGTCCACGAAGTCGAACACCTTGCGCGAACCATTGACGAAACTTGCCACAATGCGGCCGGCGTGAATAGCCTTGTACTTGTTGGTTACGGCCCCTGACGCGACCAGGTCCACCAGTCCGTCGGCGAACATTTCCGTATGAACGCCGAGATCGCGCTTGGTGGTGAGCCGGGCAAGGACCGCGTCGGGGATTCCGCCAATACCCATCTGAAGACACGCGCGGTCCGGTACCAGTTCCGCGATCTGTTCGGCGATTCGCTGTTCGATTTCCGAAGGTGGTTCCGGGTGACATTCGTGCAGAGGACGCGATGTGGCCGTGAATGCACGCACGCGATCGAACGGCACAGTGGTGTGACCATGCGTTCGGGGCATTTGGTCATTGATCTCGGCCAGTATCAGTGGCGCGACATCGGCGGCGGCTCGTGCCACATCAATGGAAGTGCCCAGAGTGCAAAAGCCATGCTTGTCCGGCGGCGAAAGTTGCAGGATGGCGGCGTCGAGTTTTACGGTTCCGGCAGTAAACAGCCGGGGAATGTCCGAGAGGAATACGGGAACGAAGTCCGCCCGGCCGTCCGCCACCGCCGAACGCAATGGCGGTCCGGTAAACAGCGACACCGACCGAAACGCCGCCGCTTTGCCGGCATCAGCAAAAGGGGCGGGGCCTTCGGTGTGCATGTGGTAGATGCGAACGCCTTCGAGGTCGGTGCGTGCGGTGAGCGCTTCGACCAGCGGAGTCGGCGTCGCGGCCGCTCCGTGAAGGAACACCGTCATTCCGCTGCGGAGGTGCGAAACGACTTCAGCAGCGGAGAGTGAACGCGAACGCCAGTCGGGCATATCAGGCTCGTTGGTTTAATTGATGCGTTCAGGCAACACCGGAGTGAGGCGGCGGAATCGGAGGCAAAAGTACCATCACGCGCCGGTGCTCTTCGTCCAAAACGTAGTGAAGGACAAGAGGAGGAATAACACCAATCCACAGTCCCGCTGGTGCTCTGTTGAAACCTTGTGAGCACCCCAATACCCATATCTGACTATTTCTCCGCCAACGAGAAGCACGCGAGTTCCTTGTCGTTGCGGACGAAGATGCACTTGTTGGCGTAGGCGGGGTGGCTCCAAACGACGTGCCGACCGAACGCCGCGCCGGTGGGTTCCACGAGCTTCGCTCGAGCCACTTCTTCGTACTCCTTCGACGAGAGCTTCGCGATCACCAGTTCGCCCGTCTCGGCGAAGAGATAGTAGTGATCGCCGTTCTTCACGATGAACGCGGTGCCTGAGCCAGAACCCTTGTAGTCTTCCGCTTCCACCCGGCCAATCACCGGTTTGTGCGTAAACCACAGCTTCTTGCCTGTTTCCAGTTCCACCGCCCGCAACATCCCTGGCTGATCGACGCCATAGACAATGCCGCCATCGAGAAACGGCGTCATGTTCACCGGATAGACCCCGCGTGCCTTCGGCTTGCGATCCATGTTCTTGTCTGCCGCTTCCTGCCACACCACCGAAACTTTTGGCTTCTCCCTGTCGAGCTTGAGCACCACGCCCGCACCGCCAATCCCGGCGGCGAAAAGCCGGTCGCCCTCTTGCCGCGGAGCCATGATCGACATGGCAAAGAGCGGTTCGAGTCCCACCGACCAGTACACGTCGCCCGTCAGCGGGTCCAGGCCGTTAATGGACTGGCCGTGCCAGATGACAACCTGATCGACCCCGCCAGCGTGAATCAGAACGGGCGAACTGTAGCCCATCAGGCGAGTGGAGAGCGACTTCCATTTCTCTGCGCCGGTGTCCTTGTCGAAGGCCACCACCGTCGCCTCTTCCCCGCCAACAATGCAGATGAGCAAGTTCTTGTAAACCAGTGGATGCCCGCAGAAGCCCCACGTCGGTACACGCGATTTGTAGTCGTGTAGGAAGTCCTTGGACCAGATCAAGTCACCGGTCTTGGCGTCCCGACAATGGAGGTCGCCCATCGCCCCGAGAGTGTACACTTTTCCGCCACTCACGGTCGGCGTACAGCGAGGACCCGCCGGATAGCTGATCTGATAGGGACAATCGTATTCCTGCTTCCAGAGTGGCTTGCCAGTGAGTGCATCGAAGCAGAGCACGCGTTCGGTGCTGTGCACCTTCTGCCGGGTGTCGAAAGGATCTTCTGGGTTCTTCGCACCTTTGGCGAGCACACGATCCGTGACATAGACCTTGCCATCCACCACCGCCGGCCCAGAGTAGCCCGAGGAAATCTTCTGTGTCCACAGCCGTTTGGGACCGTTCTTCGGAAACGTTCGCAAGATCCCCGTTTCCGGCCACACCGCGTTGCGATTGGGGCCCATCCATTGCGGCCAGTCGTCGGCGGTGGCAAGCGAGGAGCAGACTTCTCCCCAGAATGTGAGAACAAATAACGCAACCGTGAGACAGCGAACCATGTGAGCTTACCGGGAGGGATTCGGCGCGAGCGTGTAATGAAATGATACCGCAAACGCGGAGATGCGCTTACAACTCGTTACTGACGAGCGAGGCTCGGCGGGAGTATTCTGATCGCCATGAAAAGCACACTTCTCCCTTGTGGCTCTGGTTGTCTCGTGCGCATCCGTTGGCGCGGCGGATACTCCGAACATCGTCATCATTTTCGCGGACGATCTGAGGCGAAGAAGGGTGATGCGCTGACCAAGCGAGCCGGTAAGAATCTCCGCCAACCTGGCAGGTTGCCGCCGGAGAAGAAAAACTGACCGTCTGCGGCGCGGATTTCGCTCGTTTGTGTGTTAACGTAAGAGTCGCCGACAGTTCCGGCGAGGTGTAAGCTCGCCGAGAAATGCAAACAGGAGCCGCGAAATGAACAAATTACTCGCGCGTGTGCCGGAGAAACTTCGCGAACGGTTCCGTGAGATTGTCGCATTAACGGACAAGTTCTGCGCGGGCCACATGAACAAGGAGTACCGCGACCTGTGTCGCACATGTGCGGCGGATGCGTGCGCGGCACATGTCCCGGTTGCCAGTGGCAAAGCCGCAAGCTGGGCCGCGGGGGTGATTTCAGCCGTCGCCTATACCAACTTCCTCAGCGATCCGAGCCAGCCCTTCCACATGTCGCCAGACGTCTTGGCCAATCGCGCCGGCGTGTCGCCCGCCACGATGCAGAGCAAGTCAAAGGCCATCCGCGATGCTCTGGACATCGGTCGAATGGACCCGCGATACAGCAGACGGGAGTTGAACGAGAATAATCCGATCAACGAAGTGATGGCGTTGTTCGGACAACTGCTGGCCAATGGTCCAGCCCCGATTCGCCTACGTCCTGCAAAGAAAAAGCGCCAGAAGCCCAGCGGCCCCCCTCGCATCTACACACTGGACGTGGGCCTACTCAGCGGTCCCATCACAAAGGCGTTCGCGAAGAAGAATCGTTCAGTGATCCGCACCATCGAAATTCGCGGCGATCAGACTCTCGACGACCTGCACGACGCGATCTTCGATGCCTTTGATCGCGACGATCCGCACATGTACGAGTTCCAGTTTGGCAAGCGGCCAATGGACCCAGAGGGCCCACGTTACGTCATGCCCGAAGTGGGAGATGATGGGATGGGTCCACCGGTCGCTGGTTACACGGATGAGACGACTCTCGATGATCTTGACTTGAAGGTCGGCCAGCATTTCGGCTACTGGTTCGACTTCGGCGACGACTGGCATCATCAGATTGACGTGAAGAGCATCGCCGAAGGACCGGGAAAGGGGAAGTATCCGCGCATCACAGAGCGCGTGGGCGAAAGTCCGCCGCAATACACCGATTGGGACGGAGAGTGACTTTGCTCCTTACTTCGTCAGTTCAAAGTTATCGAAGAAACCGTCTTCCTCCGCGGGGCTGGCGCGGGTTCCGTTGGGGCCCGCGATCGCTGCGAAAATGATGAGCCGGTCGGTGCAAGCAACTCGCATCACGCCCGACGGTGTCCACCACTCCTCCGCATCAGCGCCGAGCCAGCGGATCGAACGCGTCTGTCCGTCCGGGTATTGACTCGAAAAGGCGTCACGGACCCGGCTGAGTGTCATTGCGGGCGGGCGGCTCCGGAATCGAACCACTGCGATGTCCATGCGAACGGGCCCGGCGATGTCGACGCATACAAACTGCGAGTAGGACTCCATATCGCGGAATTCATCATCGAACCTTCCTCCTCGACCGACGCGAACGAGGTTGACTCCCGTGCGCCTCGGTTCTTGCGGCGTATAGACCTTGAAACCCTCATCGGGAAAGCTGTATTGCTTCCATCCGGGCGGGACTGGTGCTTTTTTGGCGAATAATGCCTTCTTCCCGGAGAGATAATAGACCGCGCCGCCGCCAACCGCCAACAAGAGCAATCCACCGACGACAATCAGCGCAATCACCACACCGGCTCCTCCGCCGCGGGACTTGCGTTTGCGCCGTGGGTGGTCGTGCTCGTAGTCATCATCGTCCAGGTAGCGTTTCTTTTTCTTCTTGCGCGGTCGTTCGACTTCCTCTTCTTCGTCGTCGATCTCCGCCTGGATTGGCTTCCTGGGTTTCTGCGAAACCACCGCCGCCTCGACGATCGGCATCTCCTCTGCGGGGATCAGGGCTGGGACAGGCGCAATTGTGCCGCACTTGGGACAGCGGATTTGCTTACCGGCAGCATCGTCCGGCGCGCTGAGTTTGGCCGGGCAGCCGGGACAGGTAACGACGATGGGCATGGTCATTTCCCCCAGGCGGATTTGATCCGGTGAGCCTTTAACTGGACGACGGTCACGTCATCACCCGTCCACACAAGAGCCAGTTTGTCGTTCTTCTGATCAGGAATTGCGGCGACAGACATCGCCACCAGTCCCCCATCCGCGAACACTTCCACCGACCCGCGATCTACGAGCACCCGGAGAGTCAGGTTCTTCTTCAGCCGCTCGTTCACCGGGTTGGTCAATACGACGGGAGCGGTCACGTCTTTGCACGTGAGGGTTTTCGTCGTGGCATCGTACAGAAGTTTCGTCCCGCGCAGATCGAAGCCAACGCTCGACGCCTTACCGATGTCGATCTCCGCCCATAGTTCGAACGCGTCCAGTTTATCAGCGAGCGGGAACCGCACTTCCCCGGCCTTGCCGTCACGCGGGAATAGAGTGCCCGGCGATGGGATCTCAATGGCGGGTTTCTTTTCTTCGATAGGAGCCAGATCAATCGGCATCGCGACCAGTCGCGGTCCGTCGTTGGGGCTGCGCAAGCTCAACACCACCGGAATGGCCATCTGTTGGTTGAACGGCATACCTGGAAACGATATGCCCTGCCCCCAGCCAATCTGGATACGCTCTGTTCGACGCGGCGGGTAACCCGAGCCAAAAATAATCGGTTGCATCGGCGCGTTATTGAACGTCTGGGCGGCATAGAAATGGCCGTACCAGAGCTGTTTCTTGTCCTTAAAATCTGGTGTGAACTCCTTCCCGTTGAAATCACCGACAAGGTATTTGCCATCAGCCGCGGAGAGTACCCACTTCACTTTCTTCGGGTCTTCGTCCACCGGCAGCGGGAACAAATCGGGGCATTCGTAGAAGCCTTCAATCCGGCTCGCGAACTTCCACTCCTTCAGGTCGGGAGAGGTGTAAAACGCGATCCACTGTTTCCCCTGAAATTCGTCGTAAACGGCCATCACCCAGTATTTGCCCTTCTCGTACCACAGGAGTTTCGGGTCGCGGCCGGCGTGCTTCACTACGGGGTTCTTGTCGTATTCCTTCCACGTTCGGCCCCTGTCAGTGCTGTACACGATACACTCGCCGCGCCCCGTGCTCGTGTATGCCAGCACCAACGGCGGCTTGTCCTTCGTGCCCCAACCAGATGTATTGCTGTTGTCCACCACTGCTGAACCAGAGAAGGCCCAGTCTCCGTACTTCCTGGGATAAAGGGCGATGCCTTCTTCCTTCCAGTGAATGAGATCCTCGCTCGCGGCATGGCCCCAGTGCATGTTGCCCCACTCGCGGCCGAACGGATTGTGCTGATAAAACAGGTGCCACTGACCCGGTACAAGTTCGCCGAACGGAGCCCGGAGTGGATCTGGAATCGGGGGGAGAAACACGAGGCCGTTGGGGTCGTTGAGCCACCCGCGACGGCTGGTGAAGTGAAACAACGGCCGATGCTTCTCCTTGTAGAGCTTCTCGGCATCGGGCACGTCATCGGCGAGTTTCAATGCTTCGAGCGCTTTTGAGCCCCCGGGCAACGTGGTGCCGACCGTGAGTGCCTTTCCGTTAAACGCCGATACGTCCGCGAACACCCAGAAGTCTGGCGTTCCTTCAGCGAGTTCGATGTCGAACTCACGCACGACTTCCTTCCCCACAGAGAATGTCATGCGGCGGTTGGGTGCACCGTTTTTGACCGGCAGGTGCAAATATCGCTTGTTGATCGTGAACTCGCGCGTCACTGGCTCGGCTTGCTTCTTCGCGTCGCTTTGCACAATGTGATCGACGTTGATATGTCCCCAGCCGCCTTTCTCTTCATCCACAATCTGAATTGTCGCGGTCTTCCCCTCCAGTTCACTCACGTCCCAGGTGTGCCAGTCCAGTTGCTCGGAGCCGCCCGGTTTGTCGTTCGGTCCTGTCGCGGTGCGAACCACTTTGCCGCCCACAAGCAAGTTGATGCAGGTCTTGTCGGGATGCTTCCCACCGCCCACGAGGAAGTTGATGTACTTTCGCTCGATCTTGAATTCGGGCGAGGTCAACGTGCCGGTGCTGCCATCGCCGTCCTTGTAGCTATTCACGAGCCCCTTGCCGAGATAGCCGCTGACGGGCATCTGGTTCGGGAGTGTCCCGCGTGCTGGTCCCGTGCCGAATGCCGTACCGGTCGTCTTCCACCCCTCGCCGTAGGTATCGCCCTCGAAGTCTGCCAGGAGAATGTCCGGCCGATCGGCGGCCGAAACAGAGAACACCAGAAACAGGAACGCGACGGAGAAAATGAGCCGCATGAAGTCGCCTCGCTGTGAGGGTGGTGCCCAAATCGACAGGCACCCAAAGAGGGGTTTCTGGTGCCGGTTCCGCATCGACCAGAGTACCATAGCGGGCGTAAGATGTCTCTCTCCCGCCCCACACTGGAGCACTTTTATGCCAACACGCCGCCAGTTTCTTGCTGCCTCAGCACTCACACTCACCGCTGCTTCTTACAATCGCGCTGCCGACAAGCCAAACGAAAAGATTCGTCTGGCTGTGATGGGCCTCCGCACGCGCGGAAAGCAACTTCTGCCCGGCTTCGCGGCCATTCCAGGCGTCGAGATCGCCTATGTTGTCGATCCCGACCCGGCGATGGTAAAGCCGGCCCTCGCTGTGCTGAAGAATCCCACCTCGCCCCCCGCAGTGGAAACTGACATTCGCAAAGTGCTGAACGACAAGACCGTGACTGCCGTGGTCGTCTCTGCACCCGACCACTGGCACGCGCTGGCCACGATCTGGGCTGCCGAACGCGGGAAGCATGTCTATGTCGAGAAGCCCGTTTCGCACAACCTGATCGAAGGCCGGCGGATGGTGGACGCCGCTCGCAAATATAAGGTCGTCATTCAAGCCGGTACGCAGCGCCGAAGTGCGACCGATGTGGTTGCCGCTCGTGAGTACATCCAGGCCGGGAAGCTCGGGAAAGTCTGCTTTGCGCGGACTTGGATCGCGGGCAAGCGGCCGAATATAGGCTACGCCAAGCCGGAACCGGTGCCGGCCGGCGTCGATTACGATCTGTGGCTCGGGCCGGCGTCGGGAGAGTTCACGAAGAACCGCTTCCATTACCAGTGGCACTGGTTCTGGGATCTTGGCACCGGCGAACTCGGCAACAACGGCATTCACGCTTTGGATGTCGCCCGCAACGTCCTCGGACTCGATGCCCCCACGAAGATCAGTTGCGCCGGCGGCAAATACTATTACGACGACGATCAACAAACCCCCGACACACAGATCGCCACCTTTGAGTTCCCCACCGGACCGGGCGGCGCCACCGGCTGCACGCTCGTCTGGGAACATCGCGTGTGGGAGAAGAAAGGCCCCGAAGACCTTTCCTACGGCATCAGCATTCACGGCGATAAGGGAACGCTAATCTTCAAAGGTGATGGGTGGGAAGTTCGCGGGGGTGACGGCGCAAAAGAAGCGGCGGGCAAGGACATGGTCGGCGCACACCAGAAGAACTTCATCGACGCCATTCGCGGCGACGCCAAACCGAACGCCGAGATTGAAGTGGGGCACAAGAGTACGACGCTGTGCCACCTGGGGAACATCGCCTATCGCACCGGCAAGACGCTGAAGTTCGACGCCAAGACCGAGACGACCGACGACGCGGCCGCAAACAAATTGCTCAGCCGGGAATACCGCAAGGGATTTGAACTGCCGGCAGTGTAATCGGCGAACCCTGCCCGCAAGGGCAGCAGGGTAGGCGAACCCTGCCCGCAAGGGCAGCGGGTCACGCAGCCGAGGTGACCCGCTGCCCTTGCGGGCAGGGTTCGCCCGGCTCACGCCGGCTCACGCCAGCAGTTTCTTGACCACCGTGCCATGAACATCGGTGAGGCGGAAGTCGCGGCCTTGCAGGCGGTATGTGAGCTTCGTGTGGTCGAGGCCGAGCAGGTGCAGGATGGTCGCGTTCAAGTCGTGAACGTGAACCTTGTCTTCCACGGCGTTGAAGCCGAGTTCGTCGGAGGCACCCATAACGAGCCCCGGTTTCACTCCGCCCCCCGCTAGCCACATCGTGTAGCAGTTGGGGTGGTGGTCGCGGCCGTCGTTGCCGCCCTGAACCATCGGTGTACGGCCAAATTCACCACCCCAAATCACGAGCGTGTCCTTCAACAATCCGCGTTGCTTCAAATCCTGCACAAGCGCCGCGGATGCTTTGTCGGTCTTGCCGCATTCGGACTTCAGGCCGCTGGTGAGGCCGCCGTGGTGGTCCCAGGCTTCGTGGAAGATTTGTACGAAGCGCACGCCGCGTTCGATGAGCCGCCGCGCAAGCAGGCAATTGTTCGCGAAGCTCGGCTTGCCGGGTTCAGCGCCGTACATGGCGAGTGTTTCTTTCGTCTCCTTCGAGAGATCCATGAGTTCCGGCGCGCTCGATTGCATGCGCCCGGCCATTTCGTACGCCGAAATGCGTGCGGCAATCTCCGGATCGCCCACCACATCGAGCCGCTTTTTGTTGAGAGCGTTGATGGCGTCGAGCGAGTCCTTTTGAATGTCCTTGTCCACGCCGGCTGGGTTGGAAAGGAACAACACGGGGTCACCAGCTGAGCGGAAGAGAGTCCCCGCATAGCTCGACGGCAAGAATCCACTTCCCCAGCACGAATTTCCGCCGCTGGGGCCCTTGCTACCGCTCGAAAACACAACGAAGCCCGGCAAATCCTTCGACTCGCTCCCCAGGCCATAAGTGACCCACGCTCCCGCGCTGGGTCGGCCGAATTGCTGGCTCCCCGTCAGTGCGAAGATCTGCGCCGGGGCGTGGTTGAAGGCATCGGTCACCATTGATTTCACAATGGCGATGTCATCGACGACAGCGCCCAGGTGCGGAAGGAGTTCGCCGAGTTCGGTGCCGTTCCAGCCGTACTTCTTGAACTTGAACTTCGGTCCGAGCAACTTCGAGTTGGGGCTGATGAACGCCGCGCGATAGTTCTTGATTAACTCTGGCGGCGGAAGCGTACCATCGAACTTGGCAAGTTGTGGTTTGTTGTCGAATAGTTCCAGATGGCTCGGGGCGCCGCCCATGAACAAATAAATGACCCGCTTGGCGGTTGGCGTGTGGTGCGTCTTGAGTTTGGCGGCTTCTTCAGCGCGGGCGAGGTTCGCCAGCGCAATCGCGCCGAGCCCCACCCCACACTCACGCAGGAACCACCGGCGGTTTAACATTTGCTGCCGCTCGGCGAGAGAATCGGGGAACATCAGGTCGCCTCCGGTGGAGGATTAGTGGGTAGGTTGCGGTGCCCCGCACCTACGGTGAAGCTCACGACTCTCGCTCCTTGCGAGCCTTGCGGATCTTCGCCATCGCCTCTTCGTGCATCAACGCTTTCATCTCACCGCTCTCGACGGCTTCGATGCGTCGTTTGATCTCGGCTTTCCAATATTCCCAGTCGGCGTCGGAATTTGGCGGCGGGTAGACACTATTGAGGAGCACCCGCCCGATAATGGCACGATCCGTTTCAGACAACTTCATAGCTCGGTCAAGAATATCTCGTACTTCCGCTGTTTCTGTCGTCGTGGTCGCAGACATTACTTCTTCCCCTTCAGCTCACGGACGAAGACGTTCATGATTTCCACTCCCTCGACCGGGTGAAACAGCACTGGGCTCGCCGGCGGAGCTTTCTCGCTTTTGACCTTCCCGACGACCTCACCGTTGATACGAACAGTTGCGGTTTCCCCGTCGAAAGTCAGAACCGCCCGGTTCCACGCACCGGGCTTGATCGTCTTGGTTTCCACTTTCTCCACGGCCAAATCGCCGCCCACCACGACGCCAATCTGCACCTTGCCACCGTTGATGGTAACCGTCGCACCACCCAGACTCGCCGCGACTTCTCCCGGTGATTTTGCCGGCAGCTTCCAGTCGAAAATCAGTTCGCCTGTCTCGAATTTCTTATCCGTGACCAGGAGCGCCTTACCTGCGGACACGAGCTTCTCGCCTTTCACCTTCCACGACTCGTCGGCGGTCTTCCATCCCGTCAAATCAACGCCATTGAAGATGCTCACATGCCCCGCAGCGACGTTAGCACACTCTTCCGGCTTGGGATTCGTACTGGGAAGTTCCTTGATCTTGATGTTCTTGAAGTGACACTCCGCGCCTTCGCTTTCGAGCGCCAGATAACCCTTGCGCGGTTTGCACTCGCTCACGCCCGATACTTCCTTGCCGTTCACTTCCAGTTTGATGGCGCCATTGTTCGCCGTCACCTTGTAGTGGTTCCACTCGCCGCCGCCCTTCACGCGCTCCTCGCTGGGCAGGCAGCGTTCGTAACCCTTCGGGTGTGGGCGATCGGGTTTGCAGTGTGCGCCCCAGATGCTGAAGATGTCGCCGTGGTTGGTCGCCCAGTCCACTTTCGGATAGTTGATGAGGACCTGTACCTCGATGCCGCGCGTGTACGGTGTGCCGACTGCGGGGATTGGATCGCCCCACACGAACAGACCGGAGTTCGCGATCTCCTTCTTGTTCACGTGCATCCAGTCCATTTCCAGCACGAAGTTCTCGTACTGCCGGTCGGTGCGCAGGAAGCCAGTCGGCTTGCCGGTGGTGATGATCTCGTCACCCTTCACGAAGAACGTGTCCGGCGCACAGTTCACATTCACCCAGCCATCGAGATTCTTGCCGTTGAACAGCGGCTTGAAGCCATCCTCGGCCGGAGCCGCCGGCTTTGTGTCTTCTGCAGGCACAAGTGACGCGCACGCAGCGACCAGCGCAACGGCAGCCAGGCGATAGAGAGAAAACATGCTGATTCCTCGGTGAGTTTGATTCCGCGCTTCTTTGTCACTCTTTCGTGATCGTTTCATCCAAATTCAATAGCACGCGCGCCACGAGTGTATATGCACCCCAATCGGCGAAGGTGAAACCTTCTGGCTTCTCCTTCGGGTCTTTCTCGCCGGTGGCGATCTCAGCGGCGTTGGCTTCGCCCTCCTCGAACCGCTTGAGGTTCTTGTCAAGCAGTGCGCAGAGGATCGCGAGTTCGTCTTTCGTGGGCGGACGCGACACGCACAGCCGGAACGCATAGGTCAGGCGTTCGGTGTCGGTTTTGCCGCCTTCAAGAACGGCCCGCTTGCCCAGCGCACGGGCACACTCCACGAAGATCGTTTCGTTCAGTGCCGTGAGAGCCGCGAGCGGCGAATTGGTGCGGGCACGTTTGACGCATGAAGCTTCGCCCACCGGGGCATCGAACACGGTGAGCGCGGGGTAGGGCGTTGACCGCCGGCGGAAGGTGTAGAGTGCTCGGCGGTAGCGGTCTGGGCCTTTCGCCTCCACCCACTCGAATGGACCGTAGCTCACCGGCCGCTGGAAGAGAAACTCCGGCGCCGGCGTGAACACGCTTGGGCCGCCAACCTTGGGGTTGAGTAATCCGCTGGCGGAAAGAGCGATGTCACGCACAATTTCGCCATCGACGCGGAAGCGCGGGCCGCGAGCCAGGAGCTTGTTGTCGGGATCGCGGGCCAGAAGTTCGGGCGTGACGCGCGACGACTGCCGGTAAGTGGCCGACGTCACGATCAGGCGGTGCAGGTGTTTGATTGACCAGGGCTTGTGATTGTCAGCCCCCGTCCCCCTCCCTGCGGGTAGGGGGGTGGGTCTTGCTGACGGCTCCATGAACTCCACCGCCAGCCAATCGAGCAGTTCGGGATGCGTGGGCTTTTCGCCCTGCGTGCCGAATTCTTCCGGCGTGCGAACGAGCCCTTGGCCAAAGTACGCTTGCCAGACGCGATTCACGATCGCCCGCGAGGTCGTCGGCGATTTCTTATCCACCAGCCACTTCGCCAGCGTGAGTCGGCTGCCATCCGCGTCTTTCGGCAGAGCGTGAAGGAATTGCGGCACCCCGGCTGATACCTTCGCACCCGGGCGCAGGAAGTTTCCGCGCTTGAGAATGGCGGTATCGCGTGGGTCGTCGCGTTTTTCAGCTACGAGACTCGTGGAACCTTCGGGCCACTGTTGCCAGAGCGATTCAATCTTCTCGTTGGCGTCCTTGAAGTCCGAAACCGATACACGCCACTGATCGAACACCGTTTGCATTTGGGCCGGGCTGCGTTTTACGGCCGGCACGGCCAGGGCAGCACGAACGAGCGGCGGTAGGGGATTGTTGGTGGGCTGCGTCCCATCGGTCACGCTCAGTCGGAAGCGGCCGAGGTTGTTGTTCATGTGGTCGTCGCTGTTCCAACCGCCGTGCATCTGCTTCAGATTGAAGTGCAGCGTTCCGCCGTCGGGCAGTTCGATGGGCTTTTCGGGAATGAAGATCGCCACTCGCGGAACGTTTCTCCTTCCAGGGCCGGCGTCGATGCCCCAGGCGGTCTTGTCGTCGTTATCGATGGCAAAGTCCACCGACCCGGTCACGCGGCGTTTGTCGCTCTTGTCGTCGAAGTTCTTTTCGAGTGCGCGTTCCGGGTTGGAGTAGTCAGCCAGCGCCTTCACGAACTTCACCTTCTGTCGCTTGCCTGGGGTCTTCGCACTCTCGACTTCCACAATGAACTCGGTGAGGGCACACGTTCCCATGAACGACCGGCCAGGCCCATTGCACGGTAAGTTCGGATCGTTGAGTAACTCAAGCCGGAACGCCGTGACTTTCTTGACCGGACTTGCGCCGCGCATCAGCGTGCTGAATTTGGTGGGTGCGTAGCCCTGCGCGAGCATCGAGCCGTCCTTTTGCGGAATGTACCGCTGCGAATTGTCGCCAGCGTTCTCGATGCTGACGGTCTTCCACGCCGGCCCTCTATCCAATCTGGCTTCCCACTCCGCCAGTTTCTTTTCCCACTCGGGCGTCGATTCTTTCATCTTGGTTTCAATCGCGGCGATCTGTGTGCGAAGGCGATTGATCTCCATGCGATCCTTCGCGGTGTAGACGACGCGTTCCGCTTCGTGATCGTTGTTGAGGAACGCGAAGAGGCGGTAGTACTCTTCCTGCGATAGCGGATCGAACTTGTGGTCGTGACACTGCGCGCACGCCACGCTCAACCCCAGGAATGCGCGTCCCAGTGCATCCATCCGGTCGAACATCGCATCCATGCGGAACTGTTCGGGATCGACTCCGCCCTCTTCGTTGAGCATCGACATGCGAATGAAGCCCGTCGCGACGATCTGATCCTGCGTCGCGTTTGGCAGGAGGTCGCCTGCAAGCTGTTCGATGGTGAACTGGTCGAACGGCTTGTCGGCGTTGAGTGCGCTGATGACATAGTCGCGGTACGCCCACACATTGCGCGACATATCTTTCTCGTAGCCGTCGCTGTCGGCGTAGCGAGCAGCATCGAGCCACCACCGGCCCCACTTTTCGCCATAGTGCGGCGATGCCAGCAGTTTCTCGACCAGCCGTTCGTAAGCATCAAGGCGCTTGTCTGCGAGAAACTCATCCACTTCTTTGGGCGTTGGCGGCAGGCCGATCAGGTCGAGATAGAGCCGCCGACAGAGCGTAATCTGGTCTGCTTCCTTGCTCGGCGTGAGTCCTTCTTTCTCCAATCGCGCGAAGATAAAGGCATCGATCGGATTGCGTACGGCGATTTTGGTTTTTGGAATTTCAGGCCGTACTGGCGTTTGGAATGCCCAGTGCGCTTTCGCCTCGGTCGCGTCAGCACCAATGGATGGCGTGGCAACGAGCGCGGCGGAAAGCGCGACCAAAAGAGAAATCGCGATTCGTGACATGGGAAGATCGTTGTCGAGGCGGGTGCGGTTGTGCACAATGGCGGGGCACTGCGGCATTGTATCGCATTGCCGGGGATTGTTTCACGCGAGAAATTCGTATGCGATTCATCCTCTCTCTTCTGGCCTGCCTCACGTTCGTTCCACTCGCTCCGGCCGCCGAAAAGCCGAATGTGCTGTTCATCGCCATCGACGATCTCAACGACTGGGTTGGTCCGCTCGGCGGCCATCCTCAAGTGAAGACGCCACACATGGATGCACTGGCGGCGCGCGGAACAACCTTCACCAACGCTCACTGTCAGGCGCCGCTATGCAATCCGAGCCGCACAAGCATCCTGACCGGACTTCGGCCCAGCACAACGGGGGTTTATGCCCTTGCCCCGTGGTTCCGCACTGCCGAGAAACTGAAAGATCACCCCACGCTCTTCCAGTGGTTCCACAACAACGGCTACGCCACAATCAGTACCGGCAAAATCTTCCATAGTGGCTATCCGCCGAAACAGAATCGTGCTGCGGAAGTCGATGCGTGGGGGCCAGAGGGAAGGATTCAACCGCGTCCAAAAGTGAAGCTGGTCGAAACGCCAGACCCCATTCCGCTCATGGATTGGGGCGTCTTTCCAGAGAAGGACGAGGACTGTTTCGACTACGACATCGCGACGTGGGCCGTGAAGAAGCTCAAGGAGCCGCCGAAGGACCCGTGGATCTTCGCGGTCGGGTTCCAACATCCGCACGTGCCGTGCTACGCGCCGCAGAAGTGGTTTGATCTCTATCCCGCCGACAAGCTCATTCTGCCAAAGGTAAAAGCCGACGACCGCGACGACCTCCCGCGGTTCGCATCCTATCTCCACTGGAAACTCCCGGAACCACGCCTGAAGTGGCTGCAAGAGAACAAGCAGTGGGTACCGCTCGTGCGTGCGTACCTCGCCAGCGTCAGCTTCGTGGATGCGCAAGTCGGCCGCGTGCTCGATGCACTTAAAGAAAGTGGCCAGGAGAAGAACACCGTCGTTGTGCTGTGGAGCGATCACGGCTGGCACCTCGGCGAGAAGGGCATTACCGGCAAAAACACACTCTGGGAACGCTCGACGCGCGTGCCACTCATTTTTGCCGGACCGGGCATCGCCGCGAATGCCAAATGCGCTCGCCCCGCCGAACTGCTCGATCTGTACCCGACGCTGCTCGAACTCTGCGGGCTGCCCGCCAACAAGCTCACGGAAGGGATTAGTCTTGGGCCGCAATTGAAAGATGCTCAGGCGCCACGCGAACGCCCCGCCATCACCACGCACAACGCCGGCAACCACGGCGTTCGCACCGAGAAGTGGCGCTACATCGTCTACGCCGACGGCAGCGAGGAACTGTACGACGAGGCGAACGATCCCAACGAGTGGAAGAACCTCGCGAACAACCCCGACTTCGCTGACGTGAAGAAGCAACTGATGAAATGCGTACCCGCGAAGATCGCTCCCCCCGTGCCCGGCAGTCAACACCGGCTTTTGACGTACGATAACGGCATCCCCGTGTGGGAAGGCAAACCGATCGGCAAAAACGACCCGTTCCCGGAGAAGTGAAGAGCGAAGAAGCGTAGCCGCAGATAATAAAGAAAAGGAGCCGCAAATGACGCAGATCAACACAGATCAGAGAAGATAATTTGAGTCATGATGACAGGATGAAGCAGGCTTGGAATTCGGAATCGTGTTGATCCTGTTATCCAATCCAAATTCTTCTGATCTGTCTTCTGTCTTAATCTTCGTCTTTCTGCGTCCTCTGCGGCTCCTCTTCATCTCTGCCACTTGGAGATCCCATGTTGAAAATTGGTTTAACACTCAGCTGCGCCCTCACCCTTGCGCTATCGGCCCAGGCAGCAGAGCCGATCAAGCTCTGGCCGGGCAAAGCGCCCGGCGAGACGAAAGACATCGGGCCGGAAAAAATCATCGAGCCGAAGAATGCCAATGATGTGAAGCGCATCAGCAATGTGAGCGAGCCGACCATCACGATTTACGCCCCGCCGAAAGACAAGAACACCGGCGTGGCAGTCGTGGTGGCCCCTGGCGGTGGATACAGCATCCTGGCCATCGAACACGAAGGCACGCAGGTCTGCGAATGGCTGAACACGCTTGGCGTCACAGCCGTACTGCTCAAGTATCGTGTGCCGAAACGCGATGCGCAGACTCCCGATAATCTCGCTATGGTGCAAGATGCTCAGCGGGCCATCACCCTCGTACGGAGCATGCAAAAAGAACTCGGTGTCGATCCCAAAAAAGTCGGGATGCTTGGTTTCTCCGCGGGCGGCCACCTCACCGCTTGTACCGCGCTCACCAAAATGCGGATGTACGATGCCGTGGACAAAAGCGACAAGACCTTCAGCCCCCAGCCGAACTTCGCCATCCTCATCTACCCGGCCTATCTCACGGACAAAGACGGCAAGTTGAAACCGGAGTTCGATGTGCAGCCGGATTCCCCGCCAATGTTCTTCGCGCATTCCTCGGACGACCCGGTCACAAGCGTGGGAAGCGTGGCTCTCTACATGGCACTGACGAAAAACAAAGTCCCGGCTGAACTGCATCTCTACGCCACCGGCGGCCACGGCTATGGCATGCGAAAGACGAAGAACCCCTGCGCGACGTGGCCCGACCGCGCCGCCGACTGGATGAAAGCGCGCGGGCTATTCGAGCAGAAGCCGGATGCACCGAAGAAGTGAAGTCGGAAAGTCGCAAAGAAGAGGAACTAACCATAGAGAAAGACAGGCAGACATTACTAACCACAGAGACTCAGAGAACACAGAGAAAGACAGAAGAATAGAACTCTGCTTTCTTCTCTGTGTTGGTTTTGTCTCTGTGTTCTCTGTGTCTCTGTCAGTAGTTCCCAAATTGGGTGTTTCCCTGTTCAGTCTCCAGCCAGTGCGGGATAGGTCGTTGAGTTAGTATGGCGTCGGTGAATCCAAATCGTTTCAC